>OMLO01000297.1_pt1 | contig 30123 bp, 35 predicted proteins | sample 1674811 | NCBI WGS metagenome assembly OMLO01 (sample SAMN06265003, study PRJEB25207) | coral metagenome | isolation source: Coral host | place: Mexico:La Bocana,Puerto Morelos, Mexico | collected 2008-11-13
GTCACCATACACGACAAAAAATGGTAGACTTTCTGGGGGGGGGGGGTAGCAAATATTTTGAAAAACGTGTTGCTCAGATGTGATTTTTTCTACTATAGCCTTTCGGGAAATCTCATGGCCATATTTCAGGATGTTACCTCCCCAAACCATTTTTGAATTAAAGCTGAACATTCTATGGAATTGCTGTTTCTGATATTGACATCAATTTTCGCCAAGATAGACATCACATGTTGTGACCCAAATGCACCTCCAGAGCGGGACATCAGCCCAAAGCGGCCGAACACCAAAGCGGATTGAATTCAATCCAAAACACAGTAAAAGGAAGCACCTGAAGAGAAGGTTAAGATTCGATGTTTCATGTTTTAACCAACTTCGATGGAGAAAACGTGAAAACAAAAATTAAAATGATTTCAGAAGATGCTGCCATGCAATGTTGATATATCCAGTTCGCTGAAAAACTTGTTTCGAAAGAGTGGCTGCAAAAAAGTCGGAGAGCAGCGTGAGCGCAGCAAATTTGACAGCACTCTCATGATCCATGCCCAGAAAAAAAGGCACATAGCTGAGAATACCCACGTGTACCTCATATACATAGATTGAAATTATATTTGGTAACCGGGGATGTACATCAAATATTTCTTAAACCAAATTGAGCCCATCCCTGGTTACAGTGTGTATAAAGAATTTATTTTTTGTTCTTCTGTCTGCCAAGCAAGAAAAGCACGCTGACTACTTAGTCATGTGCAATATGTCTACACTGCAAGATGTGTTTGGCAACCTTTATTTGCCCAAACCCTTTGTTCTTTGTCTACACAACAAGATGTTGCTGCAACATTTTGTAACAAAGCAATTTCACGGAATTTCTCGCCACTTCTCGGTCATATGGGTTTTCATGCCCGATCTTAAGCAAATGCTTGCCGTTAGGAGCCAAAGTCTCCCTAGGGACATCTATCTCCACAAAACACAACTTTCAAGAAGAAAGCTCTCGTTTGTAGCAAAGTCGTCGTTTGTAGGCATATATCTTGTTGGTCCAAAATGTGTTTCTCTAGAGTTTTTTTTTGGAAATGAAAGAAGATAAAAAATAGTTTGCAAAAATATCGTTTGCACAGGCGACAGCGCGCGATGTCGCTTGTCACGCACGGGTTTTTCCATGTTATTGTATCTGCTTTTGTAAATTTGTTTTGCTCTTTTTTGATCTATCTTTTTTCATAAAAGAGATGAATCATATTTACTTTTTGAAAAGTAAGAATTTTCAATATTTTTTTGAAAAATTGTTTAAAGGAAACTATATGCACCCATGCATTGGATACAGGCGGCAGCAGCGCGCGATGTCGCTTGCACCCCAAGCGGATCGTTCATGCAGTGTCCACATGCGCACAGCTGTATGAACAAACATACAGTTCCTGTGCAATCTTTGCCATCTTAAAAGATCAAAATTTATTTTCTAAAAGTTTGGCTTTCAAAAGCTATTTTATAATTTATAATTGCAATTATATATTGCGATGCAAACGAATGTCATGCAATTTTTGCAGCTGTTCTTTTGCAATGCCAGCGCGAGATGTCGTCTGCGCCCGCGACAATTATATAGATCTTTTGCGGGCAAAAGCTTTCGTTTTGCATGCTAACTTGCAATGCCATAAATTGATTCTTTTTTTGCATGAATCTATGTAGAATGCCACAACTTTCATGCAGCATATAGCGAACTTAATTCTAGACGCCGCAAGTGTAGAGTTCATATCTGTGCTCTAGATGATCATATGCAAACGACAGCGCGCGATGCCGTGCGAATGCCCTGCATTCGAGTCGGGCAGTGCTGCATGTGCAAGATGCATTTTGCTCAGCGCGTTTTATAAAAGAATATTGCAGCCATGAAAATGTGGAATGCAAAAAAAGACTTATTGCAAGCGCGGAAGGAAAATATATAATTTTAAACAAACTTTTTGTCGAGCGCGGACGACAGCGTGGCCAATAACATTTTCAGCTTGCATACCAAAGTTCCATGCTTTATGAACAATCCAAGTGGCTGCATGGATAAATATATATGTTTGCACTGCGGTGCAACAGAGAAGAAAGAAGTAGAATGGAAGGTTTTGCACTTGGACAAGCGAAATGGTGCAGTGCATGTGCTGGCGCTGTTTTTTGCGCACAAGCGACATTGCAGCGATGTCGCCTGGTCTAGATTTTTGCGCACAAGCGACATCGCAGCGATGCCGTGTGGTCTCTATTATTGCACACAAACGGCATCGCAGCGATGCCGTTTGTTTGCATGTGTCAGGACAAACGACAGCGGTCGATGTCGTGGTTTCAGTTATAATTTGTTTATAGTTCAGATAGAGAGTTTTGCTTCCATGCATGCAAGCATGCTATTGTAATCGATTTTTTTTGAGATTCTTTGATACATAGAAGGAAGCACACATGTTTCGAAAACTGTGGCCAAGTACAGAACCAGCAAACTCAAAACCATATATATAGGTTCTACAGCCAGCAGGGTTTGAGAAAATATTTCATGTTGTGACCTTTTTCACCAACTCCGCCATTGTTTCCATCGTCGCTCCGCTACCACGCGCAAGAGACATCACAGAAACATCACCCAAACCAAAGTAGTTTGGGGTGACTGTGGTTGGTGCAAATGCCTTTCAAAACACAGACACCAAAGAAACACATTTGACAGAGTATACTTCCTCACACTGGCCATTTTGCAGGCTTGAGCAAAACACTATGTATAATGTATATATCTACAATAATGCGTGCACATACGTAGATTTGCATTTCTAAATATCTAGCAAAATGTTCGTGTGCGCATATAAATTAGTTATGAACACAACATTTTGGATTCCAAACTGCGAAACCCACAACAAAAATGATAAGGGGGAACATCACATTAAAGGGTGGACCTTGAGAAAACACTGTTGTTGCATTCCTTAGCGCCGCCATGGATGCAGCACCTCTCAATTTTTTCAGGAGCGACCGTTCAGTTCAGCATGGTTTGCATGCCGTTTGGTTTCCATCCAACGTTGACTCCAATTTAGAATCAATCGTTGAAAAATTCGCTGCATCACATTACCGGAGTGGCAATGTGTTCCAATCTTTTTGATTTTCCCCAAATAGCTTTCGTCTTGCCACGTAGCTAAACACCTCGGGTTCAGGCGTGTAGCCTGTGTAAAAAACATGATTTTCTCCAGGGTGTGATGTTTAGGTCGCAGTTTCCACCGCTTTTGACCCATTGCATCACATTCTTGTTTTAAACCCTGCCAGTGCAACAAATGTTGCAGTAGCAAATCACAGGTCTCACTAGCAGCATCCTCTGTTAAGAGAATGGGGTTCGCATCCATCACATGAATAGCATTGGTAAGAGACCACACACACAAAGCACCACCCTGAAGCCGGCGCACCTTAGTTTGCTTGCATGCTGCTAGCTAACTACTCGCTATGATCCTATCCCATGAAAGCCTTCACGCATGATGGAAATGTAAATTCAGATGAGGGACTCCGGTTGTTTCTGCAAACTCAACAGCCTTTATGGTCATAAACCACAAGATCATTTTGATGTGAGCTGCTTTGAAGGCAGAACCCAAAACAGGGTAGGAACTGGGATCAATCAGCCCCATATTGCGCTCAGTGAAGAATAGCTTTCGGACAGAAATCCTCAGGGCAAGACATTCTCCCCAAAAGAAAATCAAACTGAGCATGTTTTGGGTTTGTCTATGTCTTGACAACATGGAAAAAATACTACGAGTTACCTAGCAAAGCCCAAGTGACTTTTCAGATTTGAAAGCTTTGTGCATATCCAGACTGAACTTCCGTAGTCGAGTGTTGATTGGTTCACCCACATCACCCAAGACACCGTGCTCCAAGAAATCAGCCAGCAAACTACTAATCAAATCTCGGGCTGTGCCGAGAAACACCACATGCATGAGGTCATGTAAGCATGTGTCAAGCCTCCATCCAGGCACCTGGTGCCAAGGTGATACATTGTCACATGTCCTCATGTAAGTCTCATGATCTATAGTAGTAAGATGCCTGGCGGAATCAGGGCTGAAATTATGATAGGACATTTCTGGGTCATGTCGATATAGAGGATTCTGTGCACAGCAGCTCTCGCAAATATTCGTACACCCATAGTGTCTCTGAAACTCGTTGGTTTCCACCCGTGCTTTTGCATCGTAGCGCATGCACAGGTAGGCACCCCTGCATGAAAACAATCATGAAAAATTGTTTAATGAAAGAACTTATCTTGAGGTGAAGCAAATCGGAATCCAAAACGTGGTACCATTGTTCATCCTTTTCTTTTACCCCGCCTCCAACCATCAGCCATTTGTTTGCCCCTCAAGGTAAATCTCAATGAGTTGGGGTGAAACCTTTCACCAACAAATCCAGTTTCCGGAAACTTCCCCTCCGCAGTGAAAGCCAAAGACCACCCAACGATTCTTGCCAGGAGACGATGGACATTACGCCTTACCTGGGCCATGCAGAGACTGGAGAGAGGCCAGCTAAAGACTTCAAGGGGTTCTCGTTTCAATGATCTTCTTTGGAAACGAGGAACAGTGGTTTCAGTCATGGATTCATAAGGAATAACTGCAATGGGAAACTTGACGTCAAAGACCTTGGGTGAATGGAAGTTAGAAGTGCACTTTCCTTTCAGTAAGGTAGCCAACGAGCAAAGATCACAACACAGAACATTTAAGTTCAACACATCGCCATCATGGTGAGCCATTGCACTTGACCAGCTCCAGACTACATACTCCGAGTTCCGATATATTTCACATCCATCAACATGAAGAGTGATTGGAATAGTGCCTTATTGCACAAGAGGTCATGCCAAGTTTAAAGGGCCCTGTATACACCTACATGCATGAAACAGTAAAAGCCATATACTGAGTACATGGCGATTTTTTGGCGTGTTCCCACAAAAAGCTGGATGAGAATTCCATTGTGGTAGGCGAAGACAATGGTCCCAAAATTCTAGAAGAGCTTCTTGGCTATGGTTCCCAAGCAGTGATTTGGAAAACTGGCATCAGGGAGCAAGATCATTTTCACAAAAACAGCTGTTTGTTGTTCGAGATACGGCAAAAAAACATGTACACATACCCACCTGTTCCGGACCAGCCATAGCTATGGCATGTAAAACTTCATGCGGTAGTAGTATAGGAACATCAACTTCTTCCAACTCTACTTGGTTGAAGACCTCATTAGTCATGAGACACAAAAAATGTCCCTGACAAAGAAAACACGATGGTGACAATTCAGTTTGAAACATTTGTGGAAAACTAGGCCCCCTACTTCTAAGTTCATTCTTACAGAATATGGTTCCACTTGAATTCCATGAAGCTTCCCCAGCCAACGGTGCAAGTCTCGTTCCTCTGAACTGGCATGCTCTCCGCAGGAACCAAGACTCGCAAAAGCTGCGATTGTAGTCGGAAGCTCAAGACCTGCCACTTTGGCATCCTCCGCTTGGGCTTGGGCAATGGACACGCATGTGTGTATGTGAGCCTTTCCATGTCCAATGAGTCCTCGGCTTGAGAATGAAAAATCTAAAATGATCTTGAGATCACATCCAAGAATTGGCTTTGGCATAGTTTGGCATGTTGATAATCTAAAATGCAAATGTGAAGCGGATAAATTCTTCAGACTCACGATTGTAAGAACAGCTGGTTGGTTGCTACCTGCGAGGGGCCCAAGTAGTCTCTCAGAATCGGTCGGTTTGCTGTATGATTTTCCTCAAGATTGTCAACCTGAACCTTTTCTTCCAGGGCTGTATTGACAAATGGTATATAGTTTCATTCCAGTAAATGCTATATCTCAATCCTAGCCTGAAGTTTGAGGATGTGAAACCACCTATACTCATGAAGTTTCTGAAGAAAGAATGCAGTTGAAACGCAACGCTGTTTTTCAAAGTTCTCAAAGCATCTGTCGTTTGGAATTGGACGACCCCAATCGCCCCTCCATCTAACTACTTCCTCACTTCAAAGGAAGCCCAAACACATACAAAATAGACTCAAGACTCAGATTTGGCAGCACTCGCCTTTGGCTTAGCACTTGCCTTGGGCCTTCTGCTTTTCCTGTTGAGTCCGCTCAGCAAGGATTTTGCCGCTGCCTTTCAGGGGAGAAACTGATGATAGATAGACACATGTACAGAATCCGAGAAACAAATGAAACAATTATATATGGCACATGCATTCTAGGATAGACTGTGGAGATCAATACTACAGGGTTCCAATATTTACTTTGTAGATCACATTTATGAAAAGAAGAAATTTGAGTTCAATACACTGGACATCTCTTGAGGAATTTGAATGCGTTGATTGGATTTTTTTGGTATGTAGCGCCTTCCCTTTCTCGATCCATTTGAACGTCGCAGCGGTTTTGTCAAGAAGCTTTTGGTATATGTGTTGGTCTTTGACTTTGCGAGCTCCTAGATCAATGTAGTCCTCATAGAGTTTCTCAAGATCCTTCGAGGCCCCCAAAAGCTTTTGGGTGAGTTCCCCACCGTACTCCACAGCTTTAAGAGAGATAGCAAGCTTCCGGGACTCGGCAGATTCACCCAAAGCCTTTTGCATAGCTTCAGCAGCCAACCTGGGCAACACCCAGACTCTAAGGTAAACAGAATCATAGGGAATGGGAATAAGTTTGAGCACACTTAATAATCTATAGTGTTTCAACTCACCAAATCTCCAAATGAAAAAATGCAGTTCACCCTCAACATCCAGAACATACATAAATGAGGCCCCTACTCAAGGGTAGATTTGGGAGCAACTTCTGCACTCGGCGTAGCAGCATCCCTTTTGGGGGGCTTGATCTTTGAAACACCTCCACCAGCAGTAGATTGCCAAACGTGCTTCGTACCTTCAGCCTGCCCAACATCCAAGGCTGGAAGCGCTCCAGCAGCCAGAGGACCATCTTTGGTGAGGGCGTCGAGTGTTTCAGCATCAGGATTTGCGATATCACCCTGGAGGGTCATCCCTTCACGAGTGACATCATCTCGTTGGATCTTGTTGCCTCCATGGGCGTAGTAATAAATCTCCTAGGTCGAGATGGCCGATAGTTGGAGACAGGAACAACTGTAGAAGAATGGCATCGGTACACATACACTAACACCAATATAGGTAAATGTGATTTGGGAGAAACATTGAGTCATAGCAAAAGAAGATCATTTCATAAAGCTGGGCCCCAGGGTCTTCCTCATCACCAACAAAATCTGGGTCCCAATACCACATGCCCTTCGCTCGAAGGGCATCTGTTAGCGTCTTAACCTTTTCCGGTGCATAAATGGCTTCGAGGTCTCTCTTTTTTTTCCCCTCCCGACCTGTCCGAACGCGGTTGATTGCTTCAACTTGGCGCTGAAGGACCACTTTCACCCTTGGAGTGCGATGCGAGTTGCAGAGGTGAAGGAAACAGAAATGGGGAACAGCTTGGGAAATAGGGGTTTGGAAATCGTCATAAGATAAAATTTGTACTGATTCAAGACGAAAAGCTTGTTGAGGCTTTTGTCATTCTCCAACCAAAGATTGAACAAGTCATTCTTGTCCCGCTGCAAATGATCGCTGAGTGCAATGGGGAATTTTGCCCTGTTCTTGATCTCCCGAGTGAATGCTGCCCATTCAACGCGATGAGTGGTACCTAGAAGCAAATCGGAAGGGAGACATGAAGTATTCAAGCTGTGCCAAATTTCAAAATATCAGTACAGGGCAAAAGATCCCGGAGCTTTTCAAAAGTGTGTTGAAACGTCATGGTTGGATCATTAGCCTAATATACTTTCAAGAAGAACTTTCTGATAGCCAAAGTACTGTTGGCCTTCACAGGTTCAGCTTCAGCCTTTTTCGCTGCATCTGCAAGCTCAAACGCTGCATGGCCAGGAGCCTCTGCCTCCTCGCCTTCACTGTCCTCCTCACTGCAGGAGCCTGAATCTTGGGAAGGGCCCATTTCTACCATGTCAGAACTGGAATCGCAATCGCTTTCTGCGTCTTCTTGCTTTTCACTTTTCTCTTCTGCTTCTTCCGATAATTCCGGATCTTCCAACATCTCATCATCATCCTCTTGTTCCTCCTCGCCTCCTTCTTCCATCCCAAGACCTTCACATTCGTCATCATCAGCATCATCATCAGTCTTAGTCTTCTCACCTACTTCCAAGCTCTCCAAAAAGGCATCAAACTGATGCATGTCTTCCGCCATCTTCTTCTGCCTCTTGGATTCCTCTATCTCTATCTCTGGCTCTTCTTCATGCTTCGATCGCTTCTTCTCTTTCTTCTTCTGTTGTCTTTCAACTTCCTTCTGCTTTTCCTTCTCCTGTTCCTTCTTCCGTTGTCTCTCATCTTCCTTCTGCTTTTCCTTCTCCTGTTCCTTCTTCCGTCGTTTCTCATCTTCCTTCTGCTTTTCCTTCTCCTGTTCCTTCTTCAGTCGTTTCTCATCTTCCTTCTGCTTTTCCTTCTCCTGTTCCTTCTTCTTCAGTCGTTTCTCATCTTCCTTCTGCTTTTCCTTCTCCTGTTCCACCTGCCTTTTCTTCTCTTGTTCCTTCTGTCTTTCCTTCTCCTCCTGCATTTGCTTCTCCTGTTGCTTTTTCTTCTTCTCAATTTCTCTCTGCCTGTGCCTCTCCTGTTGCTGCAGCTTCTTCTTCTGGAGATCTTCGGCGTTCTTGCCTCCTGACTCTATGTCTTTCTCCTTCATTTCTTTGACTCTCTGCCCATCCTTTGCTCGAGCCGCGATCTTGTCATTCTTCTTGCTTCTTTCCACAGCATTTTCTAGCTCTTGGCTGGATGCAGCACTGGGAGATTTGATAGCAGGGGGACGAGTCGGTGGGGTGTGGTAAACAAACCCCTTGTCCCTGGAACCCGAAGCAGTAGAAGCAGTAGTTGATGTAGTCGAAGCAGGACTTAGGGTCTTTGTTTTCCCACTAACCCGCACCCTTGGTGGATCAGGAACCCTTTTGGGCTTTTTGGGAGGTACGGCATCCTTTCCCATGATGGTCAAAAAAAGCCTACGCCTTGAAAGCGTCTATGCAAACGACCACTCCCGGAAAGCCAAAACGTCTACAAATAGATTGTTGTAATGCCATGCTTGAGTTTTCGATGGATTTTTTTTAGGATTTATAGATTTTGAGGTGATTCTACAAATCACGGCTTTTCACGACAAATCACGGCTTTTTCACGTACAAATCACGGCTTCCACTTTAGCTATAACTTTGATTTTTTTACCCACCGCTGCAGTAACCCTGCTGTTTGGGGGGGGCACCTGGCTTCCCAATGTTTTGCAGGACAATCCGCGGCATCCTGCACCTGGCATGGTGTGGATTGGATGGACCAGCAGGCGTGTTCTGTATAGAGTACCGTATGTCCATGGGGCTCCATGTTGCCAAGGGAAATTGAAATGGATCAACGTTTGAATCTTTATGTTTTGCAGACATGTTTTTGAAACGCTGCATGGTAAGAAAGGTTGTCATGAATCGCTGGAACTAATTTCGGAAAGTATATGGCATCTAATTGGCCAACCCACTCTGTACACAGGCTGGTACTCTACAAAATATGCAAAGCAAAACTCACATACAGCCCTAGCTGGTGAGGTAGTTGAAAACAGGTTCAAGGTCAGCCTGTTTCAACCATTTGTTAAATCCTTGAGTAAGTTTGGGATGCCGGGTACGATCTGCCCCTTCAGCTGCATCCTTCAAAAAGGCTTTGGCTTGCTTGCGAACTTTCTTCAAGTGTTTGGTTCTCAGAGATGCAAGAGCCTTCCCAAACCTGAATGGCCAGGATGTAAAGTATGACATAGGAAACTTCAGGATGGAACTTAAAAAATGAAGATTTGGGCTCAGGATGATATGTAACAAAAAATGGGGATTTGGACTCAGGATGATATATAACAAATTTGGTACTTCGGGATGGAAGTATATAGTCGCGCAGGGACAACAACATAACAGCTTTCGTGGTTTAAACCAAACATTTTACAAGTACCAAACAGCAAACAAGTAGCGCTGCAGTGTATGCTTGGCTCCGTTTGAGCCCTCCAGCACCCTGCACACGGGGTTTCCCATGCCGGTCAACATAGTGCTTCACCATGGGGGCTTCCAATTCAGCTTGTTGCACTCGACGCGGTCGGAATGCATCTATCTCTTCAATATGAGAATGTCCTGTTGTAAAAGGTGTCTTTTGTTGGCAAACCGTATTTTTTCGGAATGTAAGAGATTGCATAATGAACCAATCAGATCTAGTGACTTTTGATCAGAGAGTTGGATTGCCCACCACAAAAAGAACTCATTGATGTAAACCGCAGACCCCCGAAATATGACTTGTAACATCAAAACCAATTTAGTCACACCAGTCCTGAGTAAAGCCATGTAGCTTTGTCAGTAGCTGCATTGAAATCGCCCATCTTAACTCGTTTTCTCCACACCCTCACAAGAGAAAATAAGCTTTGCATGGCAGGGTGCCTCTCCATAAGAGAGCCCTGCGGTTGCTCTAAACACCAATTCACTCCCAGGGACGAGGCTAAGAGAATGATCAGCACGCACCGTGCAACCATTGTGTTGCCTGCCCGCACCCTGCGAACACATGCCATACCTGTTATCAGCTTATGGAAAACTTTAGCAGGAAGAGACACCAAGATTGTATTTCATGATGACAATCAAGGTATGATAGCTATTATTCGCAGTGGCCAGAATCCTACTATGCGTCACTTAGAAAGGACACATGGTATTAGTATTCAGTGGATGCATGAGATATTTCAGAATGACCTCATTTATCTGGTTTACGAGGTTACGTCTAAGATGTGTGCTGACATTCATACCAAAGCATTCAAGGATCACATGACCTGGAAGCGGGCGTGTATGCTTATCAACATTCTTTCTTATGATGAAATCTCTTCTGAAGACGTATGGTCTATCATGCAACCCACACATGATATATCCACAGGGTTAGATCAACATTACAAGGATCGTCGTGTCAAGATTCCAACATTCCCTTACACAGAAACACCGATCTTACCACCGGATCTGTACGTTGCGGGCATGTCAAGCAAAGAAGGCCTGCAAGAGATACCAAATGTTGATCCATTTGTTGTTGTGAAAACTCCTCGCATGTACAGAACTTATCCTACAGGCTTGCGTCTGCAGCCTTGGCTTCGTTCCACGTGGGTTCTTCGCAATGGACAATGGACCAAAATTGAGACACGAGTTGAGCCACTCTTGGGCGACACTCGATTCGATGTTTGGGCTGCACGAGCGGTATTCCAATTTCATCCCGTGGGCGACACTGCCGCTCCTGTCGTTCGTACCCATCCTCGCCTCGAATTATCCGTCGCTGATCTCTTTCATCCGCGAACTATCGCTCATCCGCAATTCGTTAATGCGCTGCCTGAATCTCAGGCCTCCGTGACCAATGCCTTATCACGCATCGTTCATGGGGGGTGGGACGTGGCGCATCAAACGATTTCGCAGATTCATACTTATGTTGTAGAAAACGACATGAGCGGATTTAAGGACAAAAACACAAAGGATTATTGGATAGAGGAAGGAAATCAAATAGTTCGAGTACACAACAAGCTGAGAAGCAAACTATTTGACCCTAAAGAATCTCCACATCCAGTAATCCCGGAACACGCGTTCAAGGACGAGAGGAAAACACTAAGGACGAGTATATCAGGAAGAGATGATGAGTAGAAAGAACACAACGACAATTGGAGAACAGGGATGAATATGGTCAGTACAAAAGGGCTGACATGGAAAGGAAGAACCATCTTCCAACGAAGATCAAGAAAACAATGCTTGTCAGCACCTTCGATGAGTTCCCAGAACATCAGAACGATCCCCCTAAGGAAGATGTTCGTCACAGGACATATCAAGTACCGTCGAGAAGGGGAGGGGGGTCGGGTCGGTCACTTTAATCATGGAGAGAAATACTGGTAGGATCGAAAAGCGAATCAAATGATGAGGACTTTGAACTGATGAAACTAATCAGAAGAAGATGCAAGGGATGGTGGATGTAATGTAGTGATCACCATGTTGGAAATTCGCTGTGGAGTACCGAGATTGGTTCTACTTTGTTCGGAAGAAGTGAACTGGTTCACAGTACTGAGTGCAAAGAGGCAAGAGAAGAAATCAAGAAAAGAAGGAGTATAGGAGAAATAAACTTACTCATAATTACGATAACCATGCATGATGACCTAAATTCCGATTATGGATCCCACAAAGCACCGTCATCCTTGAGAGATCAAAGAGACACAATGCCCTTTGCGGGCCCTTGCGCTGGGGGGTCGTCACGGGCCAGGTCGAATCGTAGTAGGGGGCCACAAACAGAAGCAATCATTGATGCCTGTGGAGAAGATTTGAAATACTTTTCATTGCATTCGTCAATAGAAGAGTAGGAATATACATGGAACTGCCGAGAGGATGCCTATATTGGAACAACGACGACGTCAAGTTTATGAATGAAGGGACAGAATCCACAATTCATGAGTTTGACAGTTGCTGTTACGGTCTTAGGCAGAAGTTTGGTAACTCCAATTTATATATCAAGAAGCCTTGGAGGATTGTTAGTTGGAATGTGAATCTTGGTGGAGGATTATCATTGAAGTATGATGGTAGGCATGAACATGCACCTTGCGCTGGTAGGGAGACAATCTATACACAAATATATACACAAGCAAGATTGTATCCATGATCCTGGATGAGCAAGATCAAAGATGCGTTGAGATTCTAGGATCTCATTCCAGTATCGTGCATGGCGATGGTTCAAGCGGAGCCAAGAGCAAGAAATGTGTTGTGGCGGCAGCATGCATTGGACAATCAAATCAGATTGAACGTCATCAAACAATCACTTGTTCAATCTTATTTTCAAGCAAAATCTTAAAGATGATCATGTTTTTACAAGTATTCTATCCCAGAAAGAAACATAAGCAGCGAATTTGGTGGAGTTATTCCCCGTTGTCTAAAACAAGTGGAAATCCCATAAGTGGATCCTCATCGGCCGGGGCGACCGGAGCGGGGTGCGGGGCGCGTTCCAACGGGCAAAAGACCTGTCCTGTAGCGCTGCGAGCAGCTCTAATGCTGGGGCATAAGAGCTGGTGGAGCCAACAGAAATGAGAAACCACGACTGTTCATGGAAGGTGATTCCAGTGCTGCAGGGCCCAAATATGTCAGGCTCACAGGAGGCATCGTTGAAAACCTGCGAGAAGAAGAAAGGCAAGGTAGGAGCAACCTGCCACCCAAATTCGGAAACCAACAACATAGAGATGTGACACTCCCTAGAGATCCTTTTGTTAAAGATGATCTGATGCATGTGTCGAACACCGTGAGGCTCCCAAGTTGTCCCTAGGACGCCTTTCCTACATGAGGCGACTCCAGGTGCATTTTGTAGAAAATGCTTGTTGTCACAGGCAAGAGTCATGTTTGCTCATGTGCAAGCTTTTGGCGCATGCATGCTGGCTGGCAGCAAAGTCATATTAGCTGGCAAAGTCACAACGACTAGTTCAACCACACTATTGCTGGCCCATGTGCAAAGCTACAAGCACATATGTTTGGCAGTGTGCCACTGAGCCATCAGGTTTTGGCTTTCCAAGGCCTTTCAAGACTTCCTTAAGGGAACGCGGTGTAAAAAAAAATGTATATATATATATATATATAAATAGGACGAGGCCAACTCTTACAGGCTCCATAAAATATGTATAGATATAATATATTTATATTTGGGTTTTAAGGGGGTTAAAGAAGACCAAAAACAAGTCACAAACACCTTTCCAAACTTCCGCCACTTCCGTTTTTGCCACAGTGATTTCACAGCTTCGCATCTAAAGTTTTATACTGATAAAAGATGATAAAAGGAACTGTTTGTTTTAGGCAGTTGTGACCAATGAAGGTGAAAAAACACGTTTCGAGTCCACTGGGTTTTTGTTTTCCTGCAGAGGTTTCATCCCAGTGTTTTTCTGAATTGATTTTTTCAATCTCATCACAGCGGGTTCCGCGGTGCTCAGAATTCCAAGGTCCTGCAGGCAGTCCGAGCAAATCTGCGTACACATGTATATAGATAAATTAGATAAATGTATATGCAATACTTTCACATGTGCACCCCGTGCGTGTATAATACGTGTATTTACACCTCAAAAAACAACATATGCGTGCGTGTATATACGTGTATATACAACAGAGCCCTCCCAAAAAAACTTTCAAAATATACATGTATGTGTGGCCTCATGCCTATAGGGCTGTGGTGCTGATGGCTTGTTGTCATTTTTTGAATGGGGGCTTCGCTACACCTTGAATTTGGTTAGCGCATTTGTTTCAAGCGTCAGTGGTGCAGTGGTGCCCCTTGTCCCTACCACCGTGCTTGGCCATGGCTTTAGCTGGCTTACCTGATTGTTCACCCAAAGCTTGGAAGTCAACCAGACTCTAAGCTGCATGCGTTTGGGTAGTTTCATGTTTTCTTCCAAAATTTGCGACCTTTCCGCAAAGGCATGCTTGAATATGTTTGAATCTCATTTGGGTGACATCCTATTTCTGGTTGATAAGTGTCTTGGGTTTCACGAAGGGTGATTGTTTTTCCTTATGGGTGGTCATGGGCCTGGGTATGGCCTAGGACCTGGAAAGATTGCGTGGACTGAAGCTCAGGTGGTTTCCTGGCCGCATTCGGTTTTTGTAGTGTAAGCGGTGGTGGCTTTGGTTCAATCATTTGCTGATGGATATTTGTTTGCTGAAATTGGGTAATGGGTGTTGCTAGGTTTCCACTTTTCAGGCGTTGCTAGGTTCCTGTTTTCCAAACCCCAGCTGAAGAGTTTCAATCAAACCTGTGGAACAAAAATTGCGGGATTGAGGTTCGCTTGGCGGATGAGTGGCATCGGCGACTCCCTCGCAATGCTTTGGATGTGATCATCAACAACCAGTTACCTGCTGGATGTCGCCTCATCAGATTGAAATCTGAGATCACGGCCGCAGGGGCAGAGGAATTGGGATTGCGTATTTTGATTTCCAAAAATTGTTTATGGATGTACCATGTACCCTTATTTGTTGTGATGTTATGGGACTGTCAGGACATTAGTGTGAATTTCAATTGGCTGTATCCGGTGTGTGCGGAGAGCCCTGACCGCGTTTCTTGGTACCATCATTTTAAGCAAACAATAGGTTGTTCAAAGGTGTCATGTTCCAGGGTTTGACTGTTTGTTCTTGATTTGTTTTCCACCCGGGATCATTTTCTTTAAGGTGCCAAGTGGGTTCTATTTGGCAGATGCTTTTCTAGCACTGGATGCCAGGTTGAGCAAACACTTATTGATTCCAGCGCAAAATGAGACTAAAGCAGAGAAAGCAGCAGTGGAGGCAAAACGCATCAAAAAATTGTTGTCTTCCTTGCGCCATTTGTTCAGAAACAGTTCCTAGGTCCAAAACAAAAGGGTCACATGTTGTTTGGAAGCCACTTACGTTTGTGAAACTCCCTACGCCGACACGTAACATCTATATGCCCTGTGTTTTTGAAACCTTGTCAGCGATCTATCTTAGGTCCAACTAGCCCGGATGAGAACGTCGCTGAACTGAAATCTCTGTTGCGAATGTCTCCAGAGCGTCGTCGTGGTACGGACTGTTTTGATGGGGGTGGTTGTTCCATGTTTTTGCATTACTGCGAGGCTAAAACTCGAGAAAATATTGCATCCATACGCTACTTTCCTGGATGTCTTTTCAATTCTTTTCAGGTATTAGCGGTTTGCTTTTGAAGTCAGTAAACTTGCCATTAGACTAGAGGTCTGAAGTTGGGATTTTTACATTATGACATAGATAAACATGTTGAAACAAATATGAATAGAAACTCGATAGATTTCTTTCCTCGCTTTGTTGCAGGAAGAATTGGAGGACCTGGAGCCTATCGCGGATGGTGGGGAAGATCGCGGTGATTGCGCTTCAGACCCGAGTGATCTTGTTGTGGAGTCTGATATTGATGGTGTCCCCGTGGGTGATGAGAGTTTGGGTGAGGAAGAGCCTAAGGGTTCTGATGGTTCTTGTTCTGAGTTTTCCCAGAATCTGATGATGATCGTAAGGTTGATGATACGATTGAGCCTCCTATGGCCCCTCGTGAACCTGAGCCCGAACATCCCTCCAAGCCTGCCGAAACACCAAACCATCCTTGCCCCAAACTTAAAGCCTTTTGGAAGAGGTTTGTGGTCCCAAAGACTGGTGGTGAGAAAGAACCAATGAGCGATAGTGACCGTGATAGTGAGATTGCTAATCCATTTCGTACTTCTGAACCTCAAGATGTCAAGTCTGAACTTTCAGATTCAGAGTCGGAACCTCCCGAACCAGTGCCTTCCCCAGAAGCTGGGGGTGAAAGCCCACAACACCAAGACAGTTCGGATGACATGTCTTGGGATCCGGAGGAGTATCCACATGTCGGGGGTGGGGAATTTTCAGAGAGTGAAGTGGACGAAGACCAACGTCCTGTGGTTTCTGAAGATGCGTTTTTGAATTTTATCAAGAATGATGCTTTGGAAACCTTTGCAAAGGTGGGATAAGCCCAAGTACTTTTTTGTTTTTCATTTTAAAGTCGCTGATGATATGAGTGTTGATTTCCTTTCTTTACTTCCAGGGTCATGGTAAGTAAGTTTGGCTGATATGATGTATGTAGGTGATTGTAGGTAAAATTCATTGTTGAAAGTTGGATGCATGCTGTTGCTTCCCACCCATACATTTCAACGCTGTTTGTGATTGTTATCCAGGTATGGGCCATTTTGTTGAAAGGTTTGTTTACATCCAAGTGGGGAATGATAAGGGACACACGTACCAGTCCCACTACTTACTACTTCGCATTTCCGATGCAACGGTTCGAGTTTTCCTTCAGGCACCCCGGTTTACGTCATGTTTCTTTGTTGGTTTGAATATGAAAGATTTCCAACGGACTTCATATTAATATCAGTGTTTAGGTGTAACTCTAGTAGCACATTCTCTTCCCTGAAGGCCAGGGAAAGGTCAATGGCACGTGGTCGCGATGGTGTGGCTCTTGCAACTCCCAAGTGTCAGCGTCCAGATTTCTGGGGATTTCCATTGGTGGAAACCCCACCCAAGGAATCTGAGTCTTGGTTTTTTTGAAACAAAAACAACTAGCCTTTGGGTGGGTATGAGAACGCAATATATTGAAGTACTTCCGTTTTTCAATCACCAAAAATCAAACCAAAAAATGGTGTTCTGCACTTAGGATCCGTTGAAGGTGAGCAAGAGCAGGAAGAAACGCAAGAGTAAGGGTTCAGTCAGCAAGAAGAATAAGAAGAAAGCAAGCTTTAAGCACAGTGGTGGTAGGAAAGGTGTGAAAGGTTCGAAGAAATCCAAAAAGGATAAAAAGGTGGAGGCAAAGCCTGATCCGACAGTTTACAACATATATGATTTGACACCTTTGCCACGCGAAGCGTGGCCACAGTTGGACAAACCTAACCGAGGGAACCATAGTTACACCCTAAATTTTGGGGCAGCGGTTATCGAAGTTCTTTTGCAGAAGGAGGCCTACTTCATCAAGAAAGTTGTTGAAGGGTTTCCCGGCCCCTGCAACCAGGTGACTTGGGGTCGGTATGGTGGCCCAGTTTCAGCTTGGGAAGTTGTAAAGTCTCGATCCGGGTTCCGTCGGGAGTAGGGTGGACCAGGAAGATTTGTGTGATGGCGAATTGTTTGGTTGGGTTTTTTGTTTTCAGGTTCACCCCTTTTAAAGAATGTTCAAACAACCTTTGTTGGCGAAGTTGTGGTGTTCTTCCTGGCTACTCTACTTGGGATGCACATCATTGGCTCCAATGATGTTTCTGTAGGATTCCGTGGGGTGGGTTGGGGGTCTTAAGGAGCTCAGGGATAGCTTCCGGATCTTCAGCCCTGCAAAAAGGTATATCGAGCTATAGTCTGCTTAGAACCCGAAGATGTTTTCGTAAAACAAACCGGTGTACTTCATACGAAAAGTTTCGAGATTTGAAGTTGTTCCATTCTTTTGTTTCTAGCGTCTTTGTTCAAAACTCTCTCGGGATGGCAGCAACACAACTTAAGTGGCTGGAATGTGACAATGATGTCGCTTGTTGCTTTGCGTCGAAAATACAGTGCTGAACACATTTTTTTCATCGCAAACTTTGCCATGCACGCAGCGAGGTATGCATATATGAAACCAGCTTTCGGAGTATGAATTCTACATGGTATACCATGTATATATGATATTTGAAATTGTTATGTATGTTGTGATTTATCATCAAAAAATATAATATGTTATACATAATATATGCTTAGAAATATCCTTATATATAGTATTTATATATATATATTCAGAATTCATTTGGGGCAACTGGTTCCTTCATACCTGAAGTCTTGCGCATGTGCTGGGAGTTGGTGGCTCCAGATGTGTTTCCCAACATCCGGCAAGTCAAATATTTCTAAAAGAAAAAGGTGCCTCAAAGAGTTCCACTTTCCAATCAGGGTCAAACAAACATGTTAGATAGTAATTAGTGAGGCGTCCAAAAAGACCCGTTTGATTAGAGTTTGAAACATTGAATCCCGGTAAAGGATTTCACCAACATGTCAAAGTATTTAGCTGGTAGAGCCGCCAAGTTTTTGGCCAACCTTCCGATCCATGGGGTTACGATTGGAGGCTTGACCAATGCTTTACCCTTTTCAAGCCCCATGACCTGACCGTCCTTCAGCTTCCATGCAAGGTGGTGACCAATTTTGCCTCCAACAAGTGAGGTGCTGCCCAGCGGTGGGTTTGGGTCATGTGACTGAAATTGTTATCATTGTTTTTGATACCAGTGGTGAAAGCTACACAAGACGTTAAAACACAAAGCTACATTCAGGCTCAGAACTCTTTTAGGGGTCCAGTTGCAAGAACAGGAACTCTTTTAGAAAAAATCGCCTGCAAACATGGGTAAGGGAAATGTGCCTCAAAAGCCATCCAAGAAAATGGCAATGAAGGCGCACGAGGGTTTTACGGCAAATGCCTCGGGTGGGCGAATTGGCAAGCAGCGAAAGTGGACAATGCAGGGCTTGCTCAAGCTTCAAGCTCCAAAGGTATCTGGGGATTTGCTTTGTTGAAACCTATTCTTTTGGTCATTTAGCCCCGGGGTATTCTTGGATACACCTGTCTTTGCATGCCTTTGAGCCATGGGACCTTAACTATTTAACTCCAGAAACTAGAACCGCGGATCAATTCGTGATTGGAAAATCCCTTGAATCTTTTGAGTTCTGAGCTATGCAATTCCAAGGGTTTATTCTAACTTGTAACTTGTAATTTGTTCAGTGTACCAATACAATTCCAAGGATTAAATGTTATGGCCTTTGTTCCAACAGGTATGTATATCCCTGCCATGGATTTTCCAACCTGGACACAAAATGGATAGGTCCCAACTCAAATAGATTGTTTGGTGCTACAGGAGCCCTTTCCCTGATACGTATTATGAACATGTGGGCCCATGTCTTTTTAACTTTGAAACTTCAGGTTTTGGCTGTTCTAGCGGCAATGGTGTTCGCGTTGCCCCTCCAATTTGAGCCGTTGGATCACCTCGAGCTGTTCTCTGGAAAGATGGCAGTTTCCATTGCTGAAATGAAGGACTTCTTTAGGGGGCCTGCTATGCGTTTAAAAATGGTTGTCCTATGTGGGATCTTCAGTGCTTCCATCACCTTGGTGTAACTAGAGACCCCTGCCACTCATCCCTCAAGAACATAGTAAGCTCTTTTGGACCAAGTAATCAGAATATACTTAAGTCATAAAATTCCCCCCAAAAAAAGTCGAACAATTCCAAGAAATTTCTGTTCAAAAGGTCCTGCACGTTCAAAAGGTCCTGCACGAAATTTCTTAGAAAAATCACAGGATATTATATACAATTCAAAGATGAAAAGAAAAAGGTCATCACTTATGCCCTTTCTAAACACAGGAGGGACGCAAATGTGCAGCCTATGACCTGGACTACGACGAGAAATTCATGGACATTTTGCGTCCTGAAGGTTATGCCCATGCCCTTTACCAGGTCTTGCGGCTGAAGCCAGGGGCTTCATTGACCCTGGCGCCTGTTTGTAGTTCCTGGGTTTGGATGTCCCTTGGCCAAAACTGAATATCTACTACCCCTTGAATGTTTAAGTGGGAACCCAAAGACTCGATCGCCATATGTAAACGTTATGGCCAAAAAAGATTGCCCTTCCCTTTGATTTGTGGTTTTCATGTTTTCTTTTGAAACCCAGCCATGCTGATTGTCTACTGTAAGTCTTCCTTTTGGCAATGGGCTCCTTACACAAAGAAATTGCTTCTTTCAATAGGTCCCAGGTTAAACTTCAGGGATGGGATGTGCATGATTCAGGAAATGGGTGGTCCTACATAGAAACCTAATTAATGGTCCAACCAACATCTATTGAAGATCACGCGGTCCCTTCACCCTCTCAGGAGCAGGGGCACAACGAAAAGGACCAACATCTCGCCGCTCGACCGGGAGGATGCTCCCTGAGCATAATCTGCCGCAATGATTTCGGCTTCTGGGGTCGAGTGGCGTACACAACCTTGTCTCTTGGAACCCCCCGCTAACGGAAATCGTGTATGCGACCCGGAGGCCAGCATGTGGGACCCTGATGTGGATCGGAGAGATTGGCCACATTCCGCATAATCTGCATCAGCAAAGATCCCTATTTGTAACGCCGTTAGCTCGTTACCAACCCAACCATCAATTTTTGACCTTTCGTGGAGTTCACGTAGCACATGAGATGATGCAACTTAATGTCATCATGCTTGGACCACTTCGTGGCATTTCTTGCTAACATGTTAATGCTTCGTAGCAAGTCGAATCTTGCTATCCTGGCGGCGTACAGTAGTTTCATAAGTACTCTGGCAGCATGGGGAGCCAACTCACCCACTTTCATCTCATCACCCGGTTTTGGTGCACTGCTACCGGTGGGATCCGTCTTGGATGCCGTCGGTTCCGTGATGGGATGAATGGTACCACACCAAGTACACTGACTCACGGGCCCTGCCCCGCATGGAGCTCTGGCCGGATGATCCTTGGCTTGTTCTGGTAAGGATGGAGTCGGCGCCTTTTTCAATATTGTATCCTTCCCCACTATTCCCAGATACTTTTGAACGCTTTGCTCAAGGAAACTTTCCATGTCATATGTAATAGTGGATACCTTTGTGCCATCCTTAAGTTTGGTTTCTCCCCGCACTAGTTGGCACCCTAGGTATAAACCTAAATCAGTTTCGGGCTCCAAATCTAACTTGGAACGTAACATTGCCCATCCCTGTTTCATACTGGATTCTGGGCCGGCCATTTTCAAGTCATCAACATAAACCACAAGAAGTAATTTCGTTTCCTTATGATAATACGTTGATGGCCATTCAGGACCTACTGCTACAAACCCTACTTCTTTCACTGCTTTGTCGCAATGTTGTTCCCACATGTTTCCCAAATCCGGATGACCATAGAGGGCTTTAAGTAATCTGACAACAGGCCTACGATAATCTTGAAGTTTGACCCATGATGGCCAAGCTTCAGGTGGAAGTTCAACGAAGAACCTCGGACCCTTAAGGTCGACTTGAATATATGCACGGATTGCATCTGCTAACATGACAGAATGTTTGGGTAACAAACCGTATAAGTCAGCCCATCGTGCTGCTTCGAATTCCCCAAATCTTGCAAGAATGCAGCTTCGATGTTCTGATTGGTTACCTTGTTGCCCAGTAAAACAGCTCTACCTTTGAATTTCCTTCTTGGGGTCTTCCTTGGGTAACTGCCAGTGCTTTTCGACCATTATCCCATGAACTCTCCCGAAATGTATTTCTTCTTGGTTTGAACGGGCTTCATTGCGAATGGAATCATACTCGAATATCAGTGGGTTCTTAACAGTTCCGAATTCAAACGTCCCTTGTTCGGCAAGACCATTCCATTCATCCCTCATCTTCTTTAATGCTTCGGGGTTTTCTAGCATCTCTTTTCGGGATACCGGTCTAGAAACTGCAGCTGGAAAAGGTAACTGTTGGCTCACTGATTTCTCCCTATGTTCTTTGATTTCTCCCTGACGGAACACAAGGCATTGATGGCGCAACTATCTTTTCCTTCCTGACCCTATTTAAAGGCACAGCTACTTTTACGTCTTCTGTGATACAAACCAATGCTTCGTAGACATGTTCACTCGATTGTGATTCTTTGACTCCTGGTCCCTCTTGTTGGCTTACAAACTCTTCCCATTCCAGCCATTCATCATGATATTCTTCGGAATCGTAAGAGGATGCATCACCATCAGTTGAGACATCGTCATCGGTAAGAGAGGGGCTTGGTGCAGCTTTGTCTTTACTCCCAGACGCCCTAGCTTCCGCTGCTGACTCTGCAAGAGCCTCGAACATGTCCTCCATTTCTTTTTCTGCTTCTTTGTCGGATTTCTTCTTCTTTTTGTCCTTTTTATCTTTCTTTTCTTTCTTACTCTTTTTCTTTGCGACCCGATCTTCTTCTTCAACCTCTTCTCTTGCTATGTCATCGGCAGCCTTGGTTGATGCTTCTCTCTCTCTCTGGGACTCATCTTCTTCCATTCTTCCGGTGAAATGTACCTGGGTGGTCTTTTGGTGGGCATCAATTTTCTTCCATCATTACCGACTCTGTATGCTCTCCCTTTCGGGTCTAATTTCACTTCGTCCCCTACATCATTCACATAGATGATCCCATCAGATGCTGCACCCTCTGAGTAGTGTAACAACTCAGGTTTCTCCTTGTCAGATATCTTTGGTTCCTTAGGCTTATCCCCTCTATCATCATCGTCGTCATTCCCATCCTCATCCTCATCTCCCCCTTGATCCTCGATTTCGGGGTCGTCTCGATCCCTTAATCCTTCAATTCTACCATTGATCTTTTCATATTCTGCTTTCAGGGGAAATTCGAATGGCTCAACTGGAACAACCACTTCAGTAACATGAGGGTCGACTACCCTAAGTGAGACTTTCTCCAGGTCGAAGGCAGGTTTTATAGTTGACATCACTGACATTGACCAAACCAACATCTTTCTGCTCCATTTCATTCCAGTGGTTATTTCGCATCCAGCAAATATGCCTGGAACGCTTCTAGGACTGAACTTAGATGGTGCCTCGGATTTCCTAGCTTCACTGGGTTTGAAGCTGACTTTAGCTCCTAAAGGAATCATCTTACCTTTAAAGGCTTCTTTATGCATTTTCTCCCATGAACTTCCATCTTCGAGCCTTTCAATGTTCAGCGCATGACTCACGTATTCGACGGCGAATGGCCAAAAACACGCCGGTAGCCCTGCATGCAAAAGGCACGTCGAGTGTCAAGGATGAAAAGATTGTTCCTCTCGGCTATGCTGTTTGTCACGCTTCTCCCAGGGCGAGAATTGTCCAATGGAATTCCGAGCTCACTCACTTGCCTCGAAAGAGGGTGCGCTATCTGAGTATGCACAAATCACCTTTCGTTCTCCTATGAACTTCTTTACTACTCTAACCACCGTTTCGGTTGACTTGTCTGGTACCGGAGATCCAAGTACCATTCCAGTGAACCGATCTCGTATCACGAGCAATTCCTTATGATCTCTCCAACCCATTTCAGTTGCTTTACCCATGTCCACGAAGTCAAAAGTGATTAGGTCACCAAACTTGGATAACTTCCGTTTGAATGCCCTTTTTCCTGTCTTAAAATGTCTCCTCTTTGCTCTAGTGTACCAGGTTTAGCATATCGTGATTCTCCATGATCAACATCAACTTCAATAAATCCTTCCCGATCTTCCCTATCACCAGCCTCATGTCTTGGTGGTGATTCCTCGTCTTCATCTTCGGGACCCCTTTCTTCCCTATATGGGGTTCCTCTGGCTCTTCATCTGATGGTACAAACAAATCTTCTCCAGAGTCTTCACCTGCCATGGCCTTGGGGTTGTCGACATTGTCACTTTCACCATGATCCACCTTCAACTTTTGGATCAGAGATTCCAAATGTTTTATCAGATTATTCTTACCTTCTTGAACAGCTTCCTCATCAGGTATTTTGTCGGGAATTAGATGTGGAATGTCTCCGTCTACTTCCAGGAAAGTGCAGCACGCCTTCATTGTTGATCATCAGGCCAGATAAAGGTATATCCCTTCTTAGTACACCTACTTCCAATGGATAACACGGCTGGTGTCTGATTGAGGACGTGCAACTTACATTGGCCTAACCCCTCATGATCCATTATGGTTATCTCATTAGAGTCTGTTAGCCCGTTAGCGGTCATGAATGTCATCCCGTCATTATCAAGGAATGTCTCCAAATCTAATTCCTTAACCTTCCTTTGAGAAATCAAATCATGACCACATCCACTATCCATGATAGCAGATTTTCCAGAGGTGTCTGCGGAAGCACATGGCATTTACCATGTTCTCAACCACTTCGTTTCCTTTTTCCATTTCACTTCAACATATACATCTTTTCCCAACATGACCGTCACTTCAGGTTTCAAACCATTGATGTCGTTGTTGAGAACCTTTGCTCTAGCTCTGGCTATCAAGTGACCAACCATTGCTCGATGTCTGAATGTTTCAGATCTAAGGAACTCTTTCCTCACATACCTAGGTTCGGATTTCCTGACTCTGTTTCCTTTGGGTAATCCACTGGTGTCAAATCCTACATCGATGTGGATCCTTTCTGGTTTCCACTTTATCTTCACCATCTTGTCCTTCCTCACATGCTTTATTGGTTTTCTTTTCAACGCTCTACCAGCTGCTACCGGGGACGAATCTTCAGCATCGGACCAATCGGATAGATAACCATTGTTATTCTCCCTATTGACCTCCACAACTACCGCCGCACTTTTGGCTTTGGCTGTTGCAGCTTTGGCTTTCGCTTTGGGAGCCGCCGCCTTAGCTTTCGCTGATCCGCTCTCGGCAGGAGCTGCTTCATTCTCATGCTTATAAGGACAGTCAGTTCGATCACACTTTCCCTTTGCATACAAGAAACATGGTTTCTCGCTTTTGGGTTTCGGAGAAGGTGTACGATCATTCTTCGGGTTACCTCCCTTGCCGTTCCCGGGTCCAACACCGGAACCACGGGGTGCCTTCTTCTTAGAATGACTGAATGGACAATCTTTACCCTTAGAACATCCACCTTTCTGAAAATGATATATACAGGGAATTGACTTTCGATCCTGACTCGGTGATCTTCCTCTACTTTTATCTTTACCTTTCCCCTTCTCTTTTCCCTTCCCATACTTACTTGCCTTTCCCCTTTTCATGTTCATGATAAATCTTGGGATTTGGCTTCGGTAGTACGGGTGCAGCATTGTCAGCCTTAGCTTTCGGGATTGGTTCAGGCTTATCATCTTTCTTGGTGGTATTTTCTTGCTTTGGATCCCATAATTTGGTTAATTCCTTTTGCCTTATCCAATCTATTTCTCTCTTCACGTTCAACCGATACGGTCCTTGCCATGATTGCCATCAGGTAGTCATATGACTTGTTCGGATCACCCTCTGTTAGATTTCTATAATGCCATCGATGACGATCCTTTGATCTTGTCGAACAATATGTCTCTTAAGGCCAGATCCTTTGGTTTGTCATCATAGAATATGAATCCATTGGTTTCTGAACAAGTTCAGTTTGCTATCCCCTGGATAATTCAATTCGTATAGATGTTTACCAGTGAACATGAGATCGGTATGGGTGGAACTCCGGAAACTTTCGAGTATCATGGCGACGATCTGTCTTCCCTTGACTACTTGTGGTGGGTCCCTACGGGCGAGATCTAAAATCATCACCTTAATCTCCATACCTACCTCTTTACCACTGTCCCCTGACGATGCAATCAAAGCATTCAATGCATTGGCAAGATTCACATCGATTGTGGTAAACCTAAGGCCACATGAATCACTCATTTTGATGATATCAGGGTTCAGCTTGAAGGATTCACCGATCCACGAGATCCAAGCTTCTTGATCGGGATCAGCACGCGCACTAAGAATGTTAGCCATTAGCTGGCTCTTCCAGCCATCGAGATCATGCGATTTGGGCCAAGGTGGCACCACAACTTTGTCCGACTCTCTTCGAGAGATGGGAGACTTTGATTCGCTGGCTTCGCCTTTGCTTGGCTCGGCTGTTTCCGCGTGTGTTTCTTCGCCTACTTCATGAGCTCCATATTCTTCATTTTCCCATAGCTGTTCATATAGTTCTTGACTGTATGCCCTATGTTCGTTTCGATCATCCCTAAGCCTATCATTCTCTGATTCCAGGAACTCAATCCGTATATCTCTCTCTTCCATTTCGTTTTTGGAATAGTAATTTATCCTGTCCAATCTTGCCCGTATTTGTTCTTCTTCCTCCAATTTCTTACGGGTTCGATCAAGTACCTTACTATTCTGTTTCACTTCAAATTCCTCACCTTTCAGTTTCCTCATTGTTTCGCTCACTCTTCAGATGCCTTAGCATGTTTCTCCCGATAGACATTGGTATGATTTGCCTCATGATCCAGTCTACTCTTCAAAGATTTGATTATTTGATCAGTACTGGGGTCTTTCCCAAGGGCGCTTTGAGCCATATGCTCATATCTCCCCTTATACAACCTTGCTACATCGCCCTCACTCTGGATCATTGCTTGATGAGTTACAGCCTCTTGATGGTACTCGTCTCTGATCATCGCTAACTTCCTCAATAAGTACGATCTTATCTCCTCGTCAGTAAAACCAAATCCATTAGAATTCTGACCATTCTGGTTTTGTAATGTTGAACGAAGATTTACAAGTTCGGAATTGAAAACTGCTGTTCTGTCATTCAGGGCGTTCTGCATTAGGGAAACTTCAGCTTCATGATGTTGGGAATTGGCTTTTGCCATCAACAGTTCATTACTCAGAACTTCATTCATCCGTTCTATCTCCCTTTCATGATGACTAGTTTGTTGTCTACCCAAATGATTAGTTTGTAGCTGCTCATTGGCTTGATTCAGTTCATGTCTTAGCTTCGTGATGTCTTGATTCTGAAACCCTATGTACCCTTCAGCTCTATTCTTCACCATTTGCAATTCGGTATCATGCTCCTCAGATCGTTCTTGAAGAATCATTTCAGCACGATTACCTAACTCAATGATCCCTGCAGCTCACTCATCCCTCTGGGTTTCCAACATTTCGATTCTCCGAATACATCCCTGGTCCTCAATTGAAAACGTTTCTCTCATCTCGACCACTAGTTTACGAGCTTGGTTGAACAAATGAATCTCTTGGGATAATTCATATTCCAGGTTACGTTCTCGAATCTCAGCTTCCGTAACACGATTGGAAAACACCGCTAATTCCAACTCGGATGTTAAATGATTTAATGCCTTTGGGTCAGCTGTAGGTTCCTATAGTTCGGACGCTGACTCTTTCCAACAGCTTCCCTTCCATTCTCGTCACTTCTGATATGAGTAATTGGAGTCTTTTGCGGGGATATTGGCAATGCCCTTGTTAATTCCCTCGGAGGAGACATCATTCGAGCTGCCATGGAAGGACTAACAGGATTGGGGGGTGATGACTCTAATGGATGACTCCCCGACCCTTGTCCTCCTCCCCTTGGGGTATTTCCTCTCATCAATTCCGTCAACAGTTGATCTAATCTTTGATCAGCAGTCATTGGAACATCAGATACCCTGGCTTCACTATCTCTTCTTGGGGATTTGGATGATTTCGGTGATCTTGCGGTTCTTTGATCGGACCTCTTAATTTGTTTCGATCTGTCACTCACCTCCATAGATGATGTATTCATCGATGCTCCTACCGTTGGTTGGTTTCGTTGGATTACGCTCCAAGACAACATTTGGCTCGAACCTGACCGATTAGATTTCCTATCAGTTGGGATACTGTTAGAGCTTACAGTTGCAATGGTGTTCTCACTGCTGGTATTTGTTTCAGCAGGGGCTGCGAATTCCGGAGTATCTGCAGGAGATCCGGACGCTGACATTCAGCTCAGGTGGTATATCCCAACCTTTGCTTTTGTACGGCTGATCCTCACAGCTCTTGGAACAAGCAATATTTGCGGCTGATAACCTGTCAACGGAGGTGACACCGATATAACTGCTATAAATAGTCAGTATTAATCAGTTATGAATGCGGGTGACTGTCAAGACAGCAACGCTCTTATGTTTTGTGCTCCAGACCTTGCTCTGTCAGTGAGGTCTTTGCCTTGAGCCAAAGGAGGCGATCATCAGCCTTGTACTAGCACATATATGGTGTACATGGTACATGTATGTGTGAGCCCAGTTCTATTGACACTGAGCTACACTACTCTGAGTTACTTTACTCTGAGCTGTTACTTTACTGAACTGTTACTTGACTGAACTGTTACTGTTACTTGACTGAACTCTTATTTTACTGAACTGTTACTTGACTGAACCGTTACTTTACAGAACTGTTACTTGACTGAACTGTTATTTTACTGAACTGTTACTTGACTGAGCTGTTACTTGACTGAACTGTTACTTGATTGGCTCTTTGCATGTTTGAATCTCCGTAACTCGGAAGTTTCTCAACTAAACTTCCTTTGATTGTTTTGAAAAATATTAATATATATATACATATATATTGATAAAAACAATATGGGAGTTTAGACCTTAGCACATGTGAGTATATATATATATATATATGTCTGGCGGCCAAATGGAATAATTCTTCACCAACCTAGATTTTCCTGAAAAACGGGGGTCCTGTTTCCCTTCCAAAATGCTACCTTTTGAGGTGAGGGACTTGTGTTTTTGGTAGCTAGCTACTTTGACGAGCCTTGGTGCTTCATGAATCATACTCTACTAAAAATGTCCGTACGCAGTCCGAAACAAACACGCTTTGCGAGCGGACTTTGTATTTTTCAAAAATCTTGGCCCCAGCTCCCACCCAAAGCTGCTATAGAGGTCATGGTTCTTTACTTTGAAAACAGTTTTCCCACCCATTTAGAAACACCTGCGGTTTTTTTTCTCACGCAAATCAGGTTCATCAGTTCCCCAAGTTTTGGCCTTGTAAAAGTCCAAAAACAAAAAACTGAATGGTCTCGAATCTAGAAGGGCTTATTAAGCGAGCCGCCAAATCCAAGACTCCTTGAAACAAAAAATCACCCAACGCAATGCTAAAACCAAAAATATGTCCCAAACGCAAAAATGACACCTGGAAATTCTCAAAAGACCTTTTTTGGGATGGTGAAAACATTGACCGTATGGCTAAGTCTCCAACGATCGCGGGATAAAAATGTTGTTTTAAGGCCACCCCGGCCCACCTTGAAAAAAAAAACATCCAGCCACAGCCGCAAATTGAGGCACTCTTTGGACCTACAGCCCAACGAATTAGGCAGGGGTACGTTAAGGGTGGGGTTAGGTTGACGAGCCCATTCTATCCCACGAAGTCCAAGTCAAAAAAAAATGACCCAAAAACATACGAATTGCCCCAAACGGCAAATAGTCCTTGAAGGATGATCCCTGGACTTGTAAGTGGTTAATGACCCTGGTCAATAAATCCGCTAGGGTTGTTCCCCTTCCGAATGGCCTTTTCAACAAGTCCTGCATTTTAGGTACCTGAATCCTTTGGTGAAAGTAGGTAGTAGGGAATCTTTGCTCCTCCGTGGACCATCCTAAAAGACCAGCCAAATTCGACTGGGTCTTTTCGCAGTTTTTGGTCATGATTTCCAAGGTTGGGCGAAAAAAAACATGTTCCTAGGGTGTCGATGGGAGTTAGTATCTAGCTATTTAGGGGACTTACAACCTACTTACATAGGGGTCATAATCCATTTACCAAGTACAAGCAGGACATCCCAGTAGAAACCAAAAAAAAGCTTTTTAAAAAAAGGGACGTTTTGAAGCTTCACCCATAAACAGTACTTTCCATAGTATCACGCACATGTTTGAATGCACCGGGCCCGCCCAATGCCACCTAAAACCGCAGGAAAGAAGGCTTGTTTTTGGCCTTGGAAAAACCACCATGAGAGTGTGGTGGGATGTGTGGCGCGGTATTTTTTCAAGTGGGCCCACTTGACCCGTTTGACCCGCTTCCTTGTGGCAAGTGGGCGGCGCCCTTTCGTTTGACCCGCTTGACCCGTTTGACCCGTTTGGCCCGCATGGTCGGTACAAGTGGGCAGTGCCCGTTTGACCCGTTTGGCCCGCTTGACCCGTTTGACCCGCTTGGTCGGCGCAAGCGGGCTGTGCCCGTTTGACCCGTTTGGCCCGCTTGACCCGTTTGACCCGTTTGACCCGCT
>OMLO01000298.1_pt1 | contig 30120 bp, 12 predicted proteins | sample 1674811 | NCBI WGS metagenome assembly OMLO01 (sample SAMN06265003, study PRJEB25207) | coral metagenome | isolation source: Coral host | place: Mexico:La Bocana,Puerto Morelos, Mexico | collected 2008-11-13
CCCCCATTTCAATGATGGGAAAATGGGCGCGTTTTGGTTTTTGCGGCGATTCATCATTGATTCGGGGGGAGGGGGGGGGGGGTCTAATTTCTCTTTTTATTCTGTCCAAGATTGTAGGTGTCAATTTTGGACTGACTGGTGAATATGGTGAAGTCTAATTTATGAATTCATTGTGGAACAGACTGCTATTATTCTTTGACACTACCTCATTTACGAGTTAATGAAATAAAAATGTTCCAGCTCCAATAAAATTAATTATTCAATTTAAAATTGTTCAGCAGTCTGTGTAAACAACCTTTTATTTGATTTTTGTATTTCTTTTCTATTTCGAGCAGTCTGGGGGTCGAGGCTGAGAACAGCCAGGGCTATTGATTTTTTTCGGCAAGACAGTTAACTCTCGCAGAGCTTCACTTCAGGTGTATAAATAGGTATTGGCCAGTTTAATATTGGGGGTAACCCTGCGATGGACTATCCAGGGGTACTTGTAGAAATACTCCTAGTCATTTTATGCTACAGAAACTGGGATAACCGCTGACCTGATGGGCCACTTGGCTCATATGCAGACACAACTTACGCTTCTGAGTTGCTGTTTGCCTCTTCTTCAGATCAAATGTGCAAAACGTTTCACATGAAAATGACTTGATTTTCATGAGAATAAATATACAGCTGACATACATTTAGTTTTGAACAGAGATTCTTTTTGCCACAAAGTTGGAATTGGTCTATTCATCCTTGAGCTGGCACAGGGAGCCTTTGATATACCTCATGGTATGACGTAGGTTTAGGGTTTGAAGGTGGTGTTCAATTAAAAATCTTTCACTCACTTTTGTTAGACAATTAATTTATGACAAGTTTTCTCATTGTACTCCAAGTCACGCCATTGTCTCAGTGTATGGATTTGGGGAGTAGTACAAATACGAGATTATGTCCAACACCGATTCAAAATGGCGTCCTGTCCCTTTAGAGCGTGCCCGGAGGTATAACTACCCTATATCAGGTATATAGGTATGTGCCGCCCCGTTTTGGTCGGAAAACGGGTATAGATTTTAAACATTTTGGTCTGAAATTGGGTATGGTTATCGGGGGAACGTTCACGAAAGCTTATAAACTTATTTTTCTTTCCAGCAACCGGGGCGAGTAACTGGTGAGAGAGAAAGAGAAATAGATAAAATATATCATTCATGCTACGTTGACTTCCGTTCAGCACTGATGCATATGCTATGCTTAATCACCTACAAGGTCAGGTCTGGAAAAGGGTATTGATTTTTGAGGCCAGGTCTGAAAACGGGTGTGGGAAATGGCTTTTTTTGGTCTGAAATTGGGTCTGGATTTGGAGATGCGAGCGGCACACCACCCCCTCCGGGAGAGCGTGATGGTTTTTGGATTCCGAAACTGATCGAAACGTACTCTTGTGGAGCCAAAAATGTAAAGGAAATATGCTACAGAATACTCGACTACAGAGAAGTGGGCGTCAAATTTCTGCAAAGTCCTAAGAGTGACCATGACATGACCGACTAGTTCGTGAAGAGTCGTCAAGCCTGCGAAGACTGATTATACTTTTGTGGAACTAATTCACAAATTCCAAAGCTTTCCGGAGAAGGTCATGGTGTGTTGTGGAATTAATTTACAAACCTCCAAAAGCTCCTAAAGAAGGGATAGATGGAAGAAAATTATTTTTGAAACACCACCGGGTGTCCATCTACTAATTTCTCACTTCAAATTCTAATTTTAAAATCACATTAAATCCACACCATTTCATATTTCTCTAAATTTCCCTAATCCATTGAGAACAACTATCTCCTCCCAAATATCACCAAAAATTACCCAAAAATTTACATAACTCCGCAAAACATAGATTCGTGAGATGAATGAACAGTTTTCCGATTGCTTGAAACGCGAACGAGATATTCACATTAAACCCAAGTTACGCGACGGAAAAACGGCCTTCAGGTAGAACCCCACCTTAAGCAGCAAACCCGAACAACAAGATCAGAGAACAAACACCGGGAACTACGTTCCTTACTCTTTGTGAAAGGTGCGTGGGTTCTTTAACGTCCCCTACTATAACCATATAACACTGAAGATGCCTACGATTTTTCCTAGAATGTCTAATCATTTGCAGATGTAAATACAAAGGCAGCACATTCTCCTCAGTTATTTTAAGATCCTGAGTGTTGGTCCGGTCTGGGGCTCGAACCCTCGACCAGCAGTCCGAATAGTGCAGTAGTCTGAGCTAGCCGGTCAACATTAGTAATGGTTGTGGTAATGAATTTTATATAGCACATTTTCTATATACATATTCAAATTTACAAGCAAGTGATCTATGGATGAGATCAGACATCAGCGTATACAGGCGCCGCTGGCAGCCGCTATCAGTCCATTAGCGATCTCACCCAGCACATTAATGAATGAAATGAGCCCTGACCACAACAACACCGAGAACTATATGCCTTACTCTTTACGACAAGTCTGTGGGTTCTATTAGGTTCTTTTGTGTGAACAGTGAATAGTTGTGAGACGGGAGCACAGTTTCAAATACTGGGAGCGCCTATTCGCGGGGAGTACTCCTATAATGGCCGGCTATACGGGGAGGTTCCGCCCGAAAGGGGGGCCTTTTTCAGGCTTCAGGTATATAAAAGGGTAGGGATTTCACAAGTTTACGTATATGAAAGGGTAGGAAAATCTTCATTTGGGTATTAAAAAGGACTTGAATAAAAACAGATCAAGCAGACGCAACTTATGACTGTTTCACTTTAATTTATTACGCGCTACGTGAAAAAAGTGACAAGAAGTCTTCCTGTTTTAACGATTTATTCCTAAGTCTTTTTAAGAAGGTATATGAAAGGGGTACCTTTTCTGAAAATGGCGAGTAATTCAGTTTAACAAATAGTGTCAGTTTTGGGTTTGAAGGCTTGCGCTCACTTACCATTAAATCAAATCTTAAAAAAAAATATTTCTTCTGATTCTACATTTTATTAGCTTTACGATAACATATACTTTTCTATGGTTATAATATAAGCGGCGCGCATATGAATGATTCTTCGGAAGACACCTCTGAAGGTCTACAGTAACCTTAAGCGACATGCAGATAACAGCGGAAACCAGGCAGGACTTTGAATTCTAAAAATAGCTATAGCACAGTCATTACTCTACTTAAAATTCCTCCTCATAGAACAGCATAAAGTGCTCTTCAGAAACGAGGGTGATTTAAAGAAAGGTCCAAGAGACATGAAGAGAACGGCAAATGCACAAATGTCTCGAACCGCAGGAGTCGGTCAATTTCGACCGCATTTTACAAAGATCTGTCAAATATTTATCTCAAAGATGTCAACAATCAACGATTTAACCAATCAGACCACGATACCAGATGTCTGGTATCATGGATTGGCGGTATCGATAGAATGTCTACAGACTTCCTCTCTTTGTTGGCGCTCTCCGTGAGCCTGTTCTCAGGTGATTCTCACACCTCTTCAAACACTCTTGGCGCCTAAACAGACACATTAATTATGAAAACCATCGCGCTCGAGTGTTCATTGATCATTTTAACAATTTTTTTGTTACAAAACATTGAACACATGCCTTGTAGTTCACACATGGCATTGAACTGAAGTATCACTTTCACAAAGAAACCTTCACACTTGAGTATTGATTGTTCATTTTAGCAAATACAAGTGATTTACCCAGCAATACCCACATGGGGCTTGAATTATTCCTACATAAGAACCTATTCATAGCCTAATTGCACTTTAAAACAACAAATTTGCCGCTAACAGATGGTTGCTAAAAGTTAAAACAAAGAAACTTCCACGCCAATGATAATCTTCTTTGTAAAGCTTTCACAATGCCGTGCTTGTCCGAGTGAACCTTGATAATAGAACAACCGGCGAAAAATGTGAAAGAAATCTCGTGTTAAAAGATTTTGAACAAATAAACAGAATGACATTCAGTCTAACGAGTATGATGCTTGCCACAATGGGCTCCTGCCAACAGTATGTAGTGGGAAGGACAGTCATGGTAAATGAGGACAAACGATTAAAATAAAAAGACAGTGATACACTGGGTACAAAGACATGAATACATTTATAAGTGACAGTTTATTCCAAGAAGCGCTTTGAGCGGGTTTTTTTTATAGTCACGTGGTAAGGGATAAAATCTGCAAATGCCCAAGTTTGGTTGAATTTTACTCAAGGCTTCTTAGGCAGTGAAAACTTTCAACAATGTCTACATAGTCTGTTCGAGAAGCAAGTCGTAGAGGAAACAGGTAAATTTTTCACTGAAACTGACAGTAACAGATTGCGCTCTCCTTATCGCCCCCCCCCCCCCCCCCCCCCACATCAAAACATAATACGCCTGTTAAGCCTGGGTGGTTTGTTGACCAATTTTTTTTTTCGTTTAAATACGGAGCCCTTTTGTTCGAGATGGGTATGTTATGTTCGACTCGAAATGGGAGTTTTTTGTTTGGCGTTCTGATGTTACTATCGTCACTGGAGTGGCCTGAGTAGGCGAGGAAAATTAAAAAAACGGGATGCTCTCACAGGTTGGGACTCGATGGGCTGATAAAGGAGACTAACTGAGCCTTAAGAGCTTATTTCAAAACGTCGTTTCGTGCCAGAAATCTATAAATATGAATTGCGAATGCCTAAATTGTACACGCGAAAACCGCTTTCCCTGAAGTGATTTTCGTTATTTACAATCAGGCCTTCGAAGAAAAAAGGATGGTGACCGCCACATTCACCCATAAGCTCACTAGAACTTCACGCAAATAATGAGTACACAAAAGTTCTACTTCTTCAAATCTAGCGTACACTCTGTCATGAGCTTTATGGGACTTTATAGGACTTTATGGGTTTACATGATATTATGGTAAACGGACGATTTAAATTATCATGTCTTGACGATAAAACAGTCTCTCATTTCTGTAGCCAAAGGCACATGTTAAGACAATCGCTGGTGTAAAATTCTTTATCATTAGTATTTCCAAAAGATAAAATCAAACAAGCAAAAAATAAGGACAAAGAGATCCACAAGGTGTGATTGTTATAACTGTTGAGCTATACCAGGGGAACGCACTCACGTATTAAGTTTAAGAAGCTATGAAATCAACCTTGAAAGTTTAATGTTCAATGTTCTGCCAGCAATAGCTGAAGACATTTTTTGTACCTGTTGTATCGTTGAGCCCATGCTATTGTGTCGGCATGTTGCCCTTAAATCTGTGTATGTAGCAACTAATCTGTACAAAAACAATACGAGGAGTTATGGGCGTTTTTTTCATTTGATAACACGTGTTGCCAGCGTAGATAAAGTGGGGGTGCCGGGTGAGCATGCCGCATCTCGTGAGCCGTCTGTACTCGACACTCAAGGTGATGTACCCGACGGTAAAGCGGGGAGGGGGGAACTCTGATTACGGGTTTTGGGACGAGACAAATTTTTCACCCAGAATCTAAAGAAGCTAATGAGATTCAAAACAACTACCAGGGAAAGTGAGTTGCAAAAACTCCAAAAATAATATTTTCCAAAAGTCTGGTTAATTTTTCAAAACTTCTGACAGGTTTACCGAGATGTACCCCCCATGAAGAAAGCAGCTAACAACTTAGGAAACAAATTGCATTGTATAAATGTTGCTCAAGGAGATGAAGGCCAGAAGATGCTTATCATCTATAAATGGATGATTATTTGATTAGCGCTAACTGCACAAAGGCTTGATGATGCGGCTAGCTTGCAGGGGTGGACATAATTACATCAAATACAACACCTCTCCATGTTCTGTGGTGTAGAAAAACGTGGTTTTCTCCTGAGGGGCGTGACAATGAAGATTAATTCAGTTTATTTTTTTTTTTCAGATTAACATTCCATACCTCTCTGAACATTTCATAGGCGCTATAGAGACAAAGTTTTCTGTTACCCAAGTTAAACTGTTGACACCGAATGGCTTATTCTTTGAAAAATTTTCGGTCCGTGGCATGTTCGTCGAGCCCAGCGTATAAATATGACAATTTGTATTTATACCTGAATACGGCACCCGTTTAACACCTGATAATATCATGTACTAGTTAGACCTGAGGGACGACGCATTGACCGCCGGGAGGAAAACTCTCTCACTTGATGTAGTTTTCATTTAGGCCATCATAAAACGTATCGAAAATATGAGAAGTTTGTTTTTACAAATTCGCTTAACATGAATCAAATTAGACGCCCTTTTTAAAAGTGCGATTTACGGAATACACAATCGAGTGGGTATATGTATTATATAATGGTGAGGAATTCTAATGCTACAATCACAATGATCCCTATCAAACAGACAAAGAAACCCTGTCTGGGAGAGCAAAATATTAATTTGAGCAAGAACTTTAGCTGGTGGTATTGGGGAATTTAGAGTTTGACCCATTAAAAATGTTTACTTTTAACAACTCCGCAGCCGGTCAGTAACGAGTTTGTGATGAATACACTATTTGCTCTTATCAACAAATGCACTTCATTTTATAGCTACTAAAAACCAAGTAAACAAAGTGGCAACTCTTTGTTGAGCCGTGACAGTGATTGAGAGTCTCGCTCCAAATCATGATTTGACGAAAATATGTCTCATAAGAAGTTCTGCGATTTTGAAGAGACTAGTTTATACATTGTTGGCGAAACTTGAAATTTCAATTTCATGCCAGAAAATGTTCTATTTTTTAATATGTTGAAGCAAGATTTATTGGACTCCAGTGATAACAAAGTACTCGAATAAAAGGCTATTTAAAAGAGCAAAGTACGGTATTAACACACTCCTTCATTGCCTGAAATGTTGTACTGCATTTTGTAGTTCGCTGGAAATAATTTCTGTTAAATTTCTCATCCACATTCACTTAATTTCTAATGCATTAAACGATAGGAGTTCATTGTTTTCTTTTTTTTAATTTTGGACTCAGAAAGAATAAATGATTATTTCTCTCTTTGACTTCAAAATTCCTTTTTCTACGGTTTTCCTTATTAGCTCCAGGTCTTGTAATGAATAGAGGAGGAAGCCTATGAACTGCCATTGTAGCCAAAAAACAAGAGGACAAACTCAGAACAACTCAGTGTTTCACAATACTTCATGAAAATCGTTTTGTTTATTATTATTTATCATTGATAGTCATTCGTGACGAACAATTCCTCCAATTCAGTGATATGAGCTCAAGATGAGCACGCGAGGCAAAACTTACAATTCACACTATTAAATGCACAGGGATGTATAGTTTTCCTCTTATTTCATTTTCTCTGAAAGGGAGCTTGTTAAAAAACGAGAAATTCATGAACAGAAGCCTCGAAGACAAAAAGAGGAAATACTTGAAGCCAGTATTGTCCTTGACGGCGTTTATGCCAACTTGGTCAACTTCCTGGCTTTGTTAGGACTTTTTAAGAGTTTTGTTAAAGCTAGTTTCTTAGCTACTTTCTTTGAGAAAGTTGTAAGGAGAATGCTTAGAAAGATTGAATAGATTCATTCAGCATTGAGATGCCCATTCAAAGAAGTGAGGTAATCATTTGATTATTAGCTATACAAATATGCAAATGTACCTGTTCCTTCACAAGCTGCACACGTGGTGAGACTGCCAGGTTTTTTTTGTAAAAACTGAACAACTTAGAAACTGAAGACGTTATTCAACTATGAAACTGATCTCTTTATTGAAATCATAAACAAGAGATCAAGAGTTTTCAGTGGTACATCCTTATATTATTCAGATTGATATTTCCGTTATTTTTTGATATTTGTTTTACTAGCTTAAAAAAAACTAACTTGAAGCTTAACAATGTGATAGTTGGTTAGATAAATGGGGTGTCATGAACACAGTAGATGCTTAGTGAGCCTGTCTGTGCGAAGAAAAAAAAGTTTTTTTTTAAGTTTATCTATTATTATTATTATTTCGGGATTCTTAGATTTGAAGTACCAGTTTCACTAGCGACAGTTGACTGTCTCCTTCAAAATCTCTCTGACAGAGCCTTAATCGGTGAAACGTTGAAGATTAATCAATACAGAGTATGTTTTGTAACACAACAGATTCCTGCTAAGGGCAGCTTTACGGCTTGTAGTCAAGGCTGTTTATGAATCTCCTAGAAAGACAAAATATAATTACACATATTACTTGCTGTGGGAAACGTTTTTCAACATTCAGTCATAAGACTTTAAAATTGACATCTTTCAGATGGAGTTGAAACCAAAGAGGCTTCCCTTAAACCCTGCAGCTTCCATTTGCCCCGATTTGTTTCGCAGAAAACATTTTGAGGATGCTGCGGCAATGAAATAGAGACGAGCAAACTTCCATTGTCACGAAGAGCAACTCGGCAACATCGAACAGAACAACACATGAAGAAAAGGTAGTAAAACAATGGAAATGTGAATGCTCAAGACACTGACGTTAAATTAACATTATTCAGCGAGTATCGCAATTCTTCCTTTCAACTGGTAGAAATAAGGCTTACAAAGGGAAACACCTTCCAGGATGGCCCCTAGATCAGCCCGCCCTTTTATCAGACTGTCTTGGGAAAACTTGGAGTTTCTTCGGTGACCCTTGAGTTTGTGACACGGCATAATAAACCACAAGCAAAATCACTATGAAAGACCATATTTACGGTACACACAACTTATGAGTTTATTTGTTTACACACTGAGCTCTTTTGAAGGTCTGTCTGCATGTAGAGAGTGATTCGCGAAGCTCTGTCGGTTGCTTAGTGATTTGAACATAAAACGACCTGCATACGGTTTGTTCAAAGTTAGGGCAAATTAAGCTTACCAAAAGACGGAAACAGGCCTGTGATATATTTACCACCAAAAGCATTAAACAGCTAATTGAAAGAACTTATGAAGTGACCATGATATTGAAAGCAAGAGCCAAAAAAATGTAGTAACTAAGCAATTTTAAACAATATCCATTGAATATATTTTAAACTGAGAAAATCTAGTTTTTTTGTTATGTTACATACAGCTACGAAATGCCAGAAGACGTAAGTAGAGATTGCTTACGATAAATTGATCTTTCTGCCCACTTTTTTCAAATGTTCTTATTCGTACTGTACGTAAGCGTTCGTGGTCGGCCGCATCTTAACACCTGCTGAGCTGTGTAGAGAGAGCGACATATCACTGTCTGACCGATCAAACGGAGAGCCGACGTGTTTATTCTGCTATGTGCCATTAAACTTATAAAAGCTGGACACGTACGAGAAAACCATATCCCAAATAGTAATTTCGCGAAATATGACTATATGGAATCAAAATCTTTTCCAAGTCTTCATTTTTCTGAATTAAATTAAAAAAAAAATGCGCGGAAAATCTCGTATCTTTCGGCTTCCTGATGGCTCTTTAATTTTGACTGCGCAATTGAACTTCAAAAAGCTTTCAAACGTCAAAAAAACTTGGATCTTAATTCTACAAGTCCGAAATTGGACCCTTATAGAATTAGGGCGAGAGAAGCTTTCCGAAATTGTGTTTAAATAGCTATTGTTCATATCCCCATCTGTTTACCAGTGGTTTGTTTTCAGCTAGTTATGATAATACCATAAACAAAACAAATGACTAATTTAAAAAATTTGCAAGAAAATGCAAAATCATATGCGAAGTCGACGAAATATGGGAGCTTGTTTTAGAAAAATTCCACTAAAACTAGGTTTACGAAAGAAGTTATATTTAGCGCAAATAGTAGGCCTGTTTGAGAATGTGTTCGCAATTAAATCAAACACATGGAACACCACACCATAAAAAGGTATCCAAATGAAAGGAAAGTAATTAAATTGCAATTTACATATTTGCAGAGGATTTTAAAAGGGCAGCCCTTGTAATTGTCTGTCATTTACAAGGCAGTGTTCAGAATCACAAGATCAGCATGCCTCGTTCTTTTCTGGTGAGAGGAAGGGCACAAGCGAATTCTGTCGCAGTGGATAAAAGTGCCGCCCCAGTTCAAACGAAAACCGTGCCAGGTGAGCAAAAAACATCTAGTGTGCTGTAGCGCGGAAACCAATCTTTTATCAGTCTCACTTTACTTTAGAAACTTTCCCGAGAGATCAAGAGAAAAGTGATAAAATGAATAGAGCTTGATTTGATTGTCCGGGAAAACCTGCGATGTTTACAAAATAAGGCACAGGCTTCTTATTAAAGTGACCGTGTGAGATGGGTTATCGCGCAAACCAAAGTGAACAGGCCACAAATCACACACGAACTCTCAACTGCTAGGATTACTCTTCCAGGCGAGAGCGACATCATCGCGCGCATACAAGTACAATTCCACCAAAAAACCCACACCACCATCTCACTCGAAAAAGAAATACAGAAATTGCTAGATTGCGGTCTTTCGAATTTTCTTAGCGGAGCGCGTCTTATTCTGCCTTCGGCAGAAAGGCAGTGTTTCTAAGACACAGCAAGTTCTTTGAGATATTTCAATCTGATATTTAAGACTCACTTACGGTTTGAAAAGGAATGGACGACGCAGCAAACCAAATATACCGTTCCTCTTGAAAGGAATAATCTTTGTTTAATCTTTTAGATCAGTTAAAATTTGCGCCATTCATTTAGCCTAACCACAACTCTAACTTCTGCTCTCATCCATCTATCGATCTTCGTAAAATATATAAATAAAATGAAGGTACAACAAAATAAAAAACGAAGGGGTAAAGAATTCAGACAAAAACCCCACTGGCACAGGCTTATTGGGAGCTTTGAGCAGATATTCTATTAGAGGAATCTTTCTACCTCGTTTAAATGGGTTATTCTGATGTTCTTAATTGCTTAGCTTTCGATGTTAGGATAATGAGTAATTATTCGCAACTCGGAACAACAAGTGGGAATAGATTTTTGCGAATTTTGCTTACTTCGCAATTTAGGATTATTGAAACACTGAAAAGAACAAATAATTCAAGATTTAACTATATACGAAGAGATTTCCTAATAAGCTAACCTTTCCTAATTCGGAGCAAACTCCCTAAGCAGTTGAAAATCTTTCGAGCTTTATATTAGTTTTGCTGATAAATTTACGCTAACACCAAAATCTCCACGAAAATTTTCGCTTCCCGTTTCAAAGAAAACGGTTTTAAAACTCGTAAAACAGCTTTCAAAACGCTGGCATTTGAAATTCAGTGCAGCATTGAGGATGGGTTTTAAGTGTATTGGGTTTTCCGCTGGTTACCGTTGGTAGCCCATTAATCTATCAGCTATGTGCCAACCGTTTGGCGTGGTCCTTTCATAACAAATGGTATCCGTTTTCAGCAATCTTCTCTATTAAAAAAATAAGGCCATCCTTTAAAAGCGACTATTATTAAGGCCTAATAATCTCAAAATTTCGGTTTTCTATTGCAGATATCAAAACGGAGAAGACCCCTGCCGATACAAATAAATCAGTGGAAACAAGCCGTGATGTCCTGCCTTCTGCACAAGGCTTTTCATTCAAGCAACTTCACGAGGCTGATTATCGCCCACGCATTGCTCTTCCCTCTCTTGTTAGACGGCATGGGGTAGAGTACTTTGACACGAAGTTTAACTTTCCCAAGGTTCCTTTCTCGATGCCGGCTCCACCAACGCCTTTCGTCTTGAGACCGGTACCTCGATATGGTGCTCTGCCGTTCTCGTACACTTGCCGAAATCTTGTACCAAGCCCAGACGCCTTAGCTTTCCGTCATCTTGTTCATCAGCAGCCATTCATTCAAAGAAACTTCGGTCAAGAGGCCTTCTTCCCCTCGGTCGGAGTGCCGGGCTGCCGAGATCCTCCGAGCTTAGGCGAGCTGGCAGGTCGAGAAACAACTGCTAACGGCGACGAGACAACACAAGACGAACAAACCTTCAAAACGAAACTTTACAAGTGTCAGGAATGTGGGAAAGAGTTTAAGAGGCCTTCAAGTCTCTCCACACACAAACTTATTCACTCCGACCACAAACCATATTCTTGCAATTATTGTGGGAAAAATTTTCTCCGCAAGTCCGACATGAAGAAACACACGCTGATGCACACGGGAGTCAAACCATTCCAATGCAAGCAGTGTGGAAAGGTTTTCAGCCAGTCTTCTAACATGTTAACTCACATGAGGCGCCATACAGGGATTAAACCATTTCCCTGCAAGATTTGCGGCAGGAGATTTTACCGTAAAGTCGATGTTCGCCGGCATACAATGAGGCATGAATATAGAACAAGCCCAGAGAGCGAAAAGACTAATTAACCAAAGAAATCAAGCCTGAAAACATATGGAACTGTATTGTAGAATATAATTAAACATTTACATCGTAAACTGTGAGCGAAGAGTTCAGAGATACAGTAAGACTTATTAATATAACTGATAGGACATCATTGTATTTAAACGCTTAAAGACAGTGAACCGCATGTCCACCTGTACTGAGAAAGGTAGTAGATTTTTATTACAAGATTATTTTAACAATATGTTCTCAGGAAGGTATGCAGGATAATGAAAAAATATCATTATTTTGTGCTATTTTCAAGCTCAGTATGTGCGTATGGAAGAGTAAAAAAGTGTACCGCTTCAACTGTCTATTTGCCGAAGTATTTAGTTTTGCCCTTTGCTCGTTTAATGTTGAATTATAACACCACGTCCTCGAGAGAATTCCACGATCCAAAGATGATAAAGCTTCTGAATCGCTAAACATAGAAAAAGTAGCTCAAAAAAATGAATCACGGTTTTGCGCATAATTATGCATGCGTCGTTTTGTTCTTAAAATAATTCAACCTTAATTTGAATTGAACATGTTGAGCAGGTAACACGTTGTAAGTTGTCTGTTGCGCAATGAATGAAACACTGAGTATTACTAATACACTGTCAGTTCAGAAAATCGATTTTGGCCTCTAAACTGATCGATCGATGATGAGTTTTCTTTGAGCTAGGTCTACCCAACCTTAGTTTGTGCGCCACACAATGAATTTCTACAGTAAAGATTATGTTGCTTTAGAAATAATGTATAGGCCATTCCAATAAACAAACATATTATTGTATGATAATATCATTTTTCCGACAGGTGAAACGGACCGCAAAAATAAATAACTCAGTGTATTTCGTTCGTTTGAATTAAAGTAAATTGTATAAGAATGATTCCAGCTTTCTTTCTTGTATCGATAAACTGCTTAATTAAAAAACTGCGCTCTTTGAAATGTTGATATTGTTGTGACCTGCTCGGAATAATTTGACTAAACAAAGAACAAAACATGCTCTTTTTAAACCACTTGCTGAAAAGTAAGACTGTCTAATAACATTTCAATTTTCGATCCTTTGCCAGCTTTTTAATCGAATACGTCCTCATTGTAAGAAAAATATTGACTTTCTTGGACGCACCTGACAAGGAGGTAAAGTGAAGCGACTTGGTTCCTATGAGACCAAAACCACTTGAAAACACTTCAAGCTCGTGATGGCGCTAAATTAGTTTTCGACTTTCTTTTATTTTTGTTTTACCCGAACCTAAAGCGTTAATGGTAATCCATGTAATATACTTTTGCATTTTATTATTGCTTACAAATTTTTGTTAAAGAGAGCCCGATTTGGGATTTTTTTGGGATTAAAATATATACATATTTTTTTATTCTTTTGTGTAATCATGTCTGTATTCTGTGAATGACAACCTGAGCAAGCGATCACAACGTCGACTGACCACCAAGCAAGAAAATTATTAAAAATGTCAACAAATTAGCGCTGAAAACCAACGTTTATTTATAATATTCGAGTGATATAACATTGAACATTCTGTTATTGCCGTCATATGTCAGGCTTATCACAAAAAGTGCCATTCTCGAGCCAAATTGTCTCGGATATCCAAACCTAGCATTCAACAAAGTTAAAAATATCTCAACTCAAAAAGACAGCTCCGCAAATCAGTCACTTATCCTTATCCTTAGCACATTTTAACAGGTTGCAACTTCAAAAAGCATACGCAGGTTAACAAAAGGCAATAAAATAAACCAGGGAGAGAGGAATGTTACGTGGTCGCCGAAGAATATTCTGAAAGATCTGAGCTAATGGAAGATCAGCTACAATGGGTACCTGTCATGGTTGACAAATAAAGCAATATGCACAAACCCAACAGCCTTGTAAAACTCCCATGGTAACATGAGCGAGTCCAAGGGGAATGCAATCAGTTAAATGGGTTACCACCTGCTTGAAATTCACGGAGAAGACATCCCGCTCTCGTGATCATAGACACCGGAATCCAGGCAGTTAAACAATAGTGAGAAAGAAAGTAGTTTTCATGACAAACCCGCAACTATTATACATAATGGATTTTAAATGAGAAAAAACGTGCTCAGGGTTTTTGAAAGTCTCCCGATACTGTAGTCTCTTTTGCAGTATGAAATTGCAGCGCGAAAAGAGCGGTCGAGTCCAAACTATACACCTGACCGTAAAAAATCTTGTAATTACAACATAATTTTTTGACTGTTACAAGACAAAAGCTGGCTCAGTGAATAACTTTGATCTTTATCAAAATTCATTTGAACTGATAGAGAGCGAACTTAAAACACTTTTAGACGAGTTTCAGCTGGGTTCTTGCGTTTTTGGTGTCGTTAAGCTATATCAGGTTTTTGGTCAATATGCCTCAATTAACACAATCACGACTTCCTTTGAATATTTTTATAACCAGGGGGTTTTGTTTAATGTGTTGTCAGTGTTAAATGATGGCGGCTTTCTTTGATAACATTTAGTTCATTGAACAGAAACTGAAAATGTTCGTGTATACCTACATATGCAACTTAACGAAAAAAAAATTGAACAGGGCAAAACCATGTAGCAGCTTTGAAAATTCTCTACTCTTCTGAATGTTTATTTAAGTCGAATTGATCAGCTGAATCACTTAAAAACTCACGTTAACCACAATAACAATTCGATTTTCCTCACTCTTCGTCTTTGGGCTGTTAATCTGCAGCACATATATCACTCTCCACGACTGTTTGATACTGAGTTGCGTGGGAAAATTCTCAAAAATGTCTGACCCCAAATCTAACTGAATTACCAGTTTGAAATTTCAAAATTTCATTACCTAGGGGAAAAAGGAAATTGTACGTATCATTTTTATGTCTCACTGTATGAAAGCAAATGATTTCTTATCTTTGCGTCAAAGGTATAGCCTTGTATTATAAAATTAGGTTAAAAGTTCGTTGTGAAATTTCACACAGGCTCCCTGGCGTTAAGGCCAAGAATAAACGTTACAGAGCAGCAAAAGTTGCATATTTTCAGTTGCAAATTTCCTAATTTCTCGAAGTGACCACAGTGCATTTTTTTCTTGTAAGCGAAGGTAGTGGGTAGCTACGATTTATCGCACTGACTAAATTATTTCCGCATTTCACTAGTAAAACGGCATGGTAATTTAGCATTTCTCTACTATGTTACAAGTTTTCAGCCTGAAACGACATCGCAATACCAGTGCTGGATACTACGTGAAATACGCACTTTAAATTGCACGATATTAGCTTGTTTAACACTCTGTACTGCTTTGCTTATCTTCCATTGTGAAATTGAACAATAACACAGACCACTTCTACACATGTCCACTGGACAACGTCTGTTCTATAAATAGAGAGATAGATATATAGATAGATAGGCAGATAGATAGATAGGTAGATAATTTCGTTATATCAACTAAGTTGAAAATGTAAATTGGCCACCGTAACGTAACAAGTGAAAAAGCTGACGTTTCGAGCGTTAGCCCTTCGTCAGAGCGAATGCAATAGATAGATAGATAATCTTTATTTATCCACGGCACAAAATTCGTTAGCTTTAAAAATACCTAACACTAATATAATGAAAAATATTTAAGCAAAAAGCTTCTTTCCACGAATGCCGCGCCTTACAGTTCTTGTTTGAGTAGGCGTTTGAATTGCCCAAGAGATTCTGCTTCCCTTAAAAGTTACAAGGAAGACTGTTCCATAGAATGGCAGCACTATAGCTGAAGCTATTTTTGTAATAGTTTGTGCGCGGTAATGGAACATAAGCCGTTTTTATACTAAAGACGCGTTACCCGTCTGGACGAACTTGGGCTTGAAACATTTGTTGCCCATCAGGTTATGCGTCTCTAGTATAAAGACGCGGCACAAGACGCGTTACGCGTCTGGACGAGTTATATTTCGTAGTGCGTCGTTCAAGACGAATTTCGAAGGATAGCTCATCTAGACGTAAAACGCGTCTTGTGCCCGTCTTTATAGTAGAGACGCATAACCAGACGGGCTACAAATTTTTACCCAATTTCATCCAGACGGGTAACGCGTATCTAGTATAAAAACGGCCATTGAGTTTATTCTCAGTCACTTAGGTTATATGCGATTTCTCGCCTTTCAAATTTAGAACTAAGATAGTTTGGAGCCAACCCGTTCAGAGACCTGTCCACCATCGTAGCTCTATGAATTTGCTGCTGGCAAGCTAGATTTTTCCACCCTAGAAGTTTGAACCGGGTGACTGCCGCATACGTCACAGTTTGAGTAGGTCAAAACACGGGCTGCTCTATTTTGTAGCTATTGCATCTTATTCCGTAAAGTTATCCTACATTTTGCCCAAACAATATTGCGATAGTCAAAGCGTGGCTGTATCAAAGCTTCACATATTAAATGTAAGGTCGCCTGAGGGACAAGGTGCCTTTTTCGTTTTATGGCCGCAATAACAGAAACGACTTTCTTAGTCACTTTCTCAATATAGTCACTCCAATCAAGTATGTCATCGATGGTCACTCCAAGTTATTTTGGCGGCCTCAGAACTCAGACCGAAGATGATTCACTTTTGTTTTGAGATTAGTTAGTTAGAAAATAATAGAACGTGATTTTGAGCCAAGAGGAAGATTAACCACCAGAAGTGGACGATATATGCACGCAGCGCCCATGAGGAATAATATGTAAGTTTTCTGTAACGGCATTTCGCTGGTAAAAGAGTGACACCAAAGACAGAGTAAAAATAAAGGCGCTCAAAATGTTCCAATTTCGATCTTTGTTAGTAAGCATGAATCATAAAAATGACTACAACAACTTGGAGAAATACAATTTTTCCACTGACTTACTGACCCACTGAAATTCCATTTATAATAATAATTACATTTCTATATGGCTAAAATAAAAAAAATATATATTCTCAAGCGCTTAACAGAGTAGCCGGTTAAAATTTGATGGTGGTTGGTGTATTGTGTATCCCCAGTTTAGTTTACAGGGAAAATAAAGACCTTTTCCTGCTAACACACCGTACAAAACCTCAAAGAACGTTGTGTTTGCTGATCGGATTTTCCCGTTTGTTTACTTATCGGCGCGCTAAGAGTGAATCACATGTTGTCGGCAAATCAAGCGATTCAATTAAATTTGTAAAAAGACACAAACACACACACGCAGGCAAAACCCACTGCTAACGCTCAACATATTGTCTGACCCGATCAATGTGTTTTGTGCAGTGACCAGTGAAGACATGTCCTGAGATGATCCAGCAAATTTCTAATACAGGGAGAAAACTGGCTGACTTCAAGGAGACTTTACCACTGTTTCCCTTCCGAAACACCCTTTCCGTTGAATTTAATAGTTGTTTTGTTTCTTTTTGTCAACTGAATCAAAAATAGTTATGCCCGGCGTACCGACTCCAAGCCAAAAACTGTAAGCTGAAAAGAGAATTATCCCGTGCAATCTTGTCTTTTTTTAATTTTAAACAGGTTCCCAAGAAGGCATCAAAGATTGTTTATTGTCTATTGCGTCCTTTTAAAAGCACGCACATGAGTAGTTATCAGGCTTTAATTCTCATCACAACGTCTGGTGGTCAACATACTATCAGAGGGCTGGCCACCAGGCGCCTGCCGTAAAGTTACTCACTAGCTTATCAACTGAAAGGAGCCTCATAATGTTTACACTGTAGAAGCTGGCATGACTCGTTTGGTTTCATATGCTTGAGATTTGATACTGTGGCATGTGGCGAGCAGGAAAAACTGAATTCTAGTTGTAGGCGCTCAATTCTAACAATAACTCCGTTACTTTAAACCCTGTATAGACACAAGGTGAGGCTGCGTACAGACATTTTTCAGTCCTAAAGAAAACTGTACAAACATATTTGTTAAACGTATAAATGACAATGCACGAGGCCTAACAACGAAAACAAAAGAAACAATAAGCGACGTTTACACAGCTGTTCCATCTGCTATGAACGAGTCACTTCTGACCATGTCGCATTATCAGCTAGCTGAAAAGAAGGTTCGACAAGTAATGATATCGTACTTATTCACTTATTTAAAGACAGCACTCTGACAGGCATTGTTAGACAAGTTTGTATGCGCCGGTAGACAAGCTTCGTTTTCACGAAGATCAGTTAAGTGAGGTAAGTTAGCGAAACAATGGCGATTTAAAAAACTGGGACGAAGAGGAGAACCATGTGGCGAACATTGTTGCAATCTTGGAGCGTGTATGCGTATTATAAATGTTTAGAAAAATCGGTCCGTTTTAAGTAGTGTTTTGTATCATGGCAATATGCGAGGCTGATGTAAAACAGCTGCGTTACACAAGTTTTTAGAGATTAAGCTTGAGGCAACAAATGCAAAGTTTGAGAATACGACAAGAGAACAAAAAAACATAGATTAAATTGGTCGCTGGGAAAAGTGTGGGGAACTTAAGAACACAATTTAAAGTTATCGAATAAAGAATGATCCATTTGCCAAATTGAAAAACACTGAATGCTGATCGACATGGGGCATAGTTAGTAGAGGGGAGACATGGGGGGAGCTTGAAAATATATTTCTCTGATCAACGGAGCTCGAGTCGAGAACTGCAGAGTTCGCTATTGCTCGCGACGTTTAGGACATCTTTGATTGTGATCAATCGGAATTGGAGATATTTTTTTTTAAATTTAGAAAAAAACTGGAAAATTATCATGGGTCGAGCTCGCAACTTTCGCATTACCATTATCGCTCGGTTTTCAGGAACTGAGGACATATTAAAGGTGCCGGGAAACGACACTGCAACTTTTGTTTATGCGTTAAAAATCTAAATCTTCAACGACATTTGACTCACGAAAGGCAAAATTATAGGTAGTAGCAATTTTTTTTGTACGCAGCTGATCCAGGAATTTACACCCCTGAAAGTATAGTACACTCATTACAGCTGTAGCTTCTGAAATGCTCTGTCCTGTTTCCTCTCAAAAGCGTTAACCTTCCGTCAATATTCCATTTTTTTGCTTCCTTCGTCTATTTCATTCTTCTTAAATATATATGTCTGAAAGGCCAATATACAACTACGACATAGAAATCTTTTCCAGAGATCACGATTCGATCAATTCAGAAATATAAAAAGCTAACTGGGTTTTATTGATAGAGGTGTCTGATCAGTTAAAACACAAGAAGAGGAGTACTTTATCATGCCATTTTATTTTTATCGTTATTGAAATTGTATAATTAACGCTGCAAAGGCCATGCAAGGCCATGCAATCTTCATTTCCTTGGAGGCTGAATATTCCGAGAAATTGCATAAAGCGACTAGTTCGGTAAACATTATTAATAACCAATATATGAAGTACCACAAACTCCTTTAATATTAAACGTGCTGTTTAAATACTGAGTGGCGACAGCAGTCCGCGTGGCTTGCGCTGCGTGCGTGGAGTGCGCGGCGTGCACAAATTACAAGGCAAGAGCAATGAGAAAACACCTGATCAACAGTCCACTCGTGGTTGAAAAGGTGAGCATGCATCAATTGCACGCAAACTCAGCAAACTACCTGTTAATTACTAAGCCCACAATGTCTATCTCATAGCGGACTTGCGACTCATGAAACATTTTGATATTTGTCATAATTACATTTTAAATTGCGAGGAACTCTAATCGGCTCGATTTCAATCTTACACAGTTGTCAGCTAGTCCTTGTTTTGTCGATTTTCTACCCTCAAATGAGGCAAACCGATTACTTTGAACTTAGCCTAAATTCAAAGTATGGAAAAAAAATAAAATACATCACGTGCATTTACAGGGCACCTTCAGAGCGTGATTAACTTGAGTGTAGATTCCTCCGCTTTTCTTTTCCTTTCTGCGTGAAGCATAAAGAAATAAGGTAAGGTGGTTTCGACCTCGCACCAGCCATAGTAGAAATGTATCAGAATCTAGTTTTCCTTCACATTATGCGGTATCAAGCCGAAACAATACGAACTTAACGTTGGTGGGTAAACAGTTTCTGCAATTTCCTTCATATACTGTTTAGCTACAATTAGTAAGTGCATGCTAAGATCGCGTTGATACCAGCAATAATAGAAAGCATCTTACACAATGGCATCAATGAAAGATAACGGCAGGCGGTGGGACATTCGTTCAACATGTGCTGCAACTCGTTTGTAAACATCATATATTTCATAACAATTTAAATTCAGTCTTATCTACTATAATTTTACATCAGTTAACTTCGTCGACATGAGTGCATTGTCTTTTTATTCGTTCATTTGGGGTTCCTTTTAAGTCAGGGGAGACTTAATTTGAACGCGAAAAGATCTAAAACTGATAACATGATGTACTTATTCGTTGACATTTAAGGAGCCATTAAATATTTATATTTGTCACTTTGAAGCCAATAATAGATACTTGAATTTTGGAAACGTAGGTGGAGAAATCACTTTTGATGTTAATATTTCAATAGCTATGTTTCGCTTGGATGACTTGAAGTTTATTAAACAATGTCAGTAGCACCTGTGTGCACACGAGGTCTCTTTGAAAATCCCACTCGCATGATAAATCTGTCAGCTACTGACAGCAGTATTATCTACAGATTGCCATCCTACGCAATGTTCTTCGTCACCCAGGGAAAACATGGACTGAGAAGAAAATTGGTGCGTGAACGTTCTGCCCACGCATCAGCTAGTGTGACATGTGAAGTCAAAACAAACGATTACCGAATGATGGCATGCACGTAACGTCTGTAAATGGCTTACTGCCTCAACCTCTTTGTGGAGATTTTATAACAATATTACTCCGTGTGATGTTTTGGAAACCAGGAGCTCTTAACTGTCGGGTATGATGACACAACACCTTGTCCGGCTCTTCTCTATACGCCAAAATTCGTTAAAAGTTACAGCTAATTGCTTTGAACAAGCCACTTTCACAATGCATGAGAAAAAAATCAATCAAACATATCTAGTGTAATCAATACTTTCTTTATACTCCAACCATTTGGAAGGAAAAGGTTTTATGAAGCGCGTAGAGCTATTCACAAACAGATTGCGGCTGGAACTTAAGAGCTCGCCCATTAGCCGAGATTTGAGGAACATCCCACTTAGTACAAAAAAACAATCCCTCAGACTGGAATAATTCTTTCTAGATTATTTGGTAGCCTTTAGACACCGCCCCCTTGATGTTTGTTGACTCGAAGGACAATGGATATGAACCCAAGTAAAAACTTTGAGTAAACTTTGTAGCTGGTTCCACACTGTCAGTTTGTGATGAAGGCGAAGAAAATGGCTAACAGTTAAGTTGAAGGATCATTTGATCCAGCCATTCCAAGCCTATTCTCGCACGTGAGCCTTGCTGTCAATGAGTGCCTTATTTCAGTTGCAGGTGTTACAATTTAACGAAACATCTCGTTTTCGTGTCTGTGAAGTGCCGTAACGCGCTTGTGATCACTCAGAATTGTTTCATCTTTCTAGCTTTGCATTTCAGGCCTAGAGCAAAAAGGAATCTGTCGAATAACAGAAACTGGGTGGAAACGCTATCTCAACTGGAATCTTGGTGTTAACAATTTACCAAAGCGATTTTATTTCAAGCTGATTTAATTCTGTGATTGTTTAATTTTGGCAATATTACTTCGTTTAATTTGTTTAATTTTAAGCCTGTTTCAAAACAACCGACTTAGACAAAAAACATGTTCAGTCATGGCAAAGTAACTAATTTTCAAACATATTTGTTAAACACGCTTGAAGCTTACGATCCGCGAGACTTAATGACAAACAAAAGCTTGAACAAAACGTACAGTTTGTGCAGGACTGCTCACTTGCTATTTTATGGAGAAATTTGAAAACCCAGCTTTCTTTCTACGGTTCGGTATGCCGATTGCCGAGTACCGCCCCCACTAATCCTTCACAAAAACGGAGCTTTTCGAAAACACTCTTCGAACCAGAGCAATTTGAAAACACTGGCTTTTCATTCTTGTGTAGCTTCACGATAAACACGTGATTTCCCTGACCGATTTTTCTTCAAACACAAATCCTAAACTGAATGACCGGTGATTGTTGTGTTTTAGAATCCCTCAGGTGTCTTATCTTTGAGTGAAATCTCCGTTTTTAAATTCCTCCAGTGTGGTGTGACTAGGCCTAAGACGTATTGCTAACAATGTACATTTAAAGGAGCGAGGCACACGATATCCGTGCCGCATGCTGGAAGTACTACAGCAAAAAAATGCACCAGAAAGCAATGTTTGCGCCAGTAGGCCATAGTAGGAAAAAAAGGTGTCAACGGGATTGGAACCAATTAGAACCCAATACTCTTGAGCCGAATTCAATACTCCAGCAACTTAATTACAAAGCCTAAGCCGGCCAGAAGCCTGGCAGGGGCGGGGCAGATAAGTCAGAGGCCTGGGAATTAAAGGGAAAGAGGAGTAGTGAGGTCGCAGTTGTTAGACGATTCAATTTTTATCCAAAACGTTCCAATCATCTTGTCATCTTCTTTGCGAATATTGCGTGACTCTGAACAATAAGCAATGTGCATTTATTAGACCTTCAACTGGTTACTCTATGTGTTGCTGCTGTTGCTTGAACCCAACCAGATCCAAACAGCTATTCATAGTTATATGTCGGGTTTTAGTTTGGACTCTTATCATGTCGTCATAGCATTTGGTTTTTTACGTAGTTTTAGCCTTGCTTGGTCCTCAATTGCTCCAAGCTATTAGTTCTATAGGCTTCAATTATTTAGTTGTAAACGGGTGATTTGGCACTTTATCAGATATTTTATGAGAATGAGTGTACTGGCCTTAGCGACTTAATGACAGAGAGGAAGACTATTAACGGATTAACACTACTCATGAAAAGACAAAACACTGCGTTTTTGATATTTGAATTATTCGCGTGAGCTGACTTGCAAAATTAGAACTAAATATAGTCGAGAAATAAAATGTGTAATGCTGTAATGTTTCCTTTGTACGCCAAAAGTTGAAAAACTAAAAATATTCAAACTGGATGAATGACCAATTTCCTCTAAGAGAAGCGCCTGGGAATCATGGTAGTTACACTCAAGAAGACTAGTATCCAGTCCAAGACGATGAATGCAACCAATGATTCCCTGCAGGCGTGTCTTACAGAGGGAATTGTTTTTTTAACATGAAGTGTCCCATGGTTAGCTCATTGCAAAGCAAACGTTTGTAATTATGATATCCATCATAAAATTACCTTACAACCATATCAATATCCGTTTTGCTTCTCAATTTTTCAACTTCTAAGCCCAGCTACATAACAAACAGAAAAAAAGTGTCATGTTTGGGGCGTTTTTATTTTGTTTTGGTTGTTTTTTCGGGGATGTTTTCTTCCATTCCACCTTAGCTTTTTTCTTTACCGTTTTTTACAATTTACTGTTGCTATCCTTGTCAACTCTTCTGCCATACTTCTCAACAACGTCTTGGGAAGTTTTTTGTGTTTTCTACACTGTTTTCAGGCTTCACCACTTCGATTTTAAAGCCTGACTTTTTCATAACGTCTTCAAAATGAAGACGTGCTCTTCTGTTTCATAAATATGTGCTACAGACTACATGAAGAAAAGTATATACACAAATGAATAAGAAAAACAGTGTTCTTTGTTTCGTTGAGGAGTAGGAGTATCGGAAAGATGCATTGTTCTTCATCCGCTTTTGGGTTTTTCTAAACACACGTTAAATGAAGATCGCAGTGGAGAGTAGTTTTGTTGTCAATATTCATTGTACACATCATCGCCGTCTTAATTACTTTTTCTAATTTGACATCAGTTTCCAACCAATTGAGAACTCGCAACAATTTTCAGTAGAGTCTGGAGTCGCTAGCTGATCTCTTCCACATCAGTTACGCGAGAAAGAGCTTCGCAATCTCACACTCTTCAATTGTTCTCCCCGTGTGTCTGTTCTTTTTTCCATTGTGGTAGGAGAGCCACAACTGCGTGCAGGTCCTTATTTTCTTTACACGTAAGGGGACACGTACCTAATTAAGTTACTTGAGAAAGAGCCTTTGTAAACCTGGCCCAATTCTTTGACCTTTTCATTCTTTAAGCGATGCACTGACGATAGAAACTAAAGGGCACAAGAATTAGTCGGTTATTTATGCCATAAAACTTCAGTGACATGTCCTATTAAGCTACTTATGGATAACATGCAAACATTAAGAGAACTTTTTTTAATCGAGTTCATGTTTACTGCGAAATATAGCAGTTTGGTAAATGAAGTTGAAGGTCAGGATATTCAACTATACTGATAAGAAAATGTGTGATCAATGAGTCGCACGACTATGCTTCAAGGAAGCAAAGAAAATTCCACTAATAAATAGATGAGGAACACTAACAACAGAGAAAATCGCATAAAAATGTTTTGAAGCAACAATGGTTGCCACTGATTTCAACTGTGGTACTTGTTTTCAACTTCTAGTAGTTGTTTTCGATAACAACAACTGTAATGAGCATTGAAATAACGCTGCGAAGCTTATTTCGATGTTTTTGGCTTAAAAGTTACAATGTTGTGACGCACTTAATTTCAAGAGACTAGAATAACCACACTGACTACAAAGACGACTACTGGTTGAAATACCGATGTATTTAGGGGCGCAATTGTTCCACTCAGAACTATTTCTTACCTCACTTTTTCTGTCATCCGCAAACGTTGACGAAGCAGTACCTGTGTGATGCAGCAAGAGAAGTGACTGAAAAATTAGCAAACTGAATTGTTCGAAACCAATACTGCGGAAAACTGCATACCACATTATTATTACCAATAAGGTAAAATTTAAATAAAGAGGCCAGCAAAGATTCGCCAAAATAATGTCAGGTCAGCTAAGATGTAGCTCTTCATCTAAAGAGATAATCAATGATCTTCCTTTCCGAGACAACTCAGTTCAATATTACGGACATTCTTCTCGCAAGTAGGTATATCTTATGACAGAAGCATACCACCTAGCTAGGTGATATGCTTCAGCTTGTGATTAATAAAGTTCACCATGATCGATGAACTGTAAGAAACCTATTTTTACTCAGTTTCCTCAGTGAGGCACGACCCAAGAAATAGGCAACTCAGATCTTACCTTGACCTGGCCGAGCTGCACTCTTTTCCAGTCTCATCTCGGTCATCAAAGGCGCCTTCGTTTGAAATGAAGAATCGTGTGACACTGTGCCTCCGTAATCACCTGAGAGGTCTATCCGTAACATCGGTAACGAAGAATTGACCAAATTCTGTGCAACTGAATCATCCAAATGATCGCGTTCACACTCCAAACTTGCTTTTTCGATCCTTTGGCTTCTGGTAAAAGGAACATCTCTCATTATGTTGTCCATTTCAACCTTAGCAACTCGTCTCGGTTCCCTCACGTCCTGCACTGTTTGTGAGGTGGTTGAAAATGGTACAGATTTGAGTTCTTGTTGATCAATAGGGGTGATGTCTCGAAACGGAAGAGGTAAACTGGTATTTATTTTACTGTCATCACGGCAAGGAAGTTCCAGTTCTAGTTTAACCGGTTTTGCATAAAATGTGTCGCCAATTAGTGAGTCAAGCGATCTCCTCGATCGAACAGTTGTCATTGTCACCTTACTGTCATTCAGGTGTCCATGATAGTCACGATATGTACGTTCTAAACTAGCATCTTCGTTCAGCGTCACCAAATGGTTTCTTTGACTTCTGATCAAATCCTTCTCGTCTTCCACTTCACGTAATCTTCTTCTTAGTTCATCTATTTGTTTGCTAGAGTCCGCGGCTTTTTCTGCTTCTACTTTGTTCCTTAGGAGCTAAACATGCAACAAATATCACTTGCGCTGCTGTGTCGTTCATGTAGCTTTTACGAGGCTGTTCAGTCGTTTAAAATGATTTTTTTGTAAATAGAGAATAGAATCCGACTGTTTCAAAACATTCAGCGAACTTAATGGCGATTCATAACAGCTAAGATCAAGATATGCAGATTTAAAACGTGCCATGAATTGTCCAGGTCACTAATTTGCGTGAGGTAATAATGTTTTAGTTAAAGCAGACAAGGAAGCACAACCGAGCAAGTGCTCTGAGTTTTGGGTAAGGGCTGATCCCCTATCTTTCTTGGGTAGTTCATTTACACTTACATGAAGTACGTATTCACCACTTAAAAACGTTGCGGTAGCCTCATCTCGCAGTGCCTTGTGGGACCGTCACTGGAGACAAAACAAAGGAGAAGCCATATTGCTCCAATAACCATCCCACAAGTGACTGCGAGATGAGGCTCACCCAGCTTTCTTCTCGTTTCTAAAGTGGAGAATGGGGCTGGAACATCTACATTTCTGTGACTGGAGAACTATACCAAGCTGTTTTTTTAATATGCCATGGTCCATGCACGGATTATGACATTTTGTAACATGACAATCGTCTTACCTTTAAACGAAAATCCTGCACACTGGAATCTTTTCGCGAAATAACCTAAACAAAAGAGAACAAAGTAACCCATTAGCTGTGTAAAACTTTAAAGCACTTTAAGTGTTTAACTCAACTAACCGCTTACGGATTTTTAAACCTATATTATTCCCAAAAGGGACCAAAAGTATCTTTAAATATGGCGAAGAAAGATCAATCGTGTACGATTGCACTCAAAATGGTTGTTATGAGCCAGCCACACCCTTTTGAGGTGTTGTTTTACAGCACTGACGCCAACACTTCCTGCTCTTGTACAAAACAACATTGGACTATTAAACAAGCATATTGTGTACGTTTCTGTGTCGTTCTGTGCAATGAACCTAAGTTTTGAAAGTTAACTCTTGTTTTCAGTGCTTTTACAGGCTTTACTTGGAAATAACCTCGTTTTGCGCCATACGCAGTGAACAAATCATCTAGTGTCACGTAACATACGCAGTGAACAAATCATCTAGTGTCACGTAACAGACGTTAAAGTACTACGATTTTTTTGGTTTATTGCATCACGCCACTATTGGTGTTTGATTAGCCCAAGTTTCAGAACCTGTCTTGAGCACCTTCCAAAGGAGAGATGATATGTTCTTGAGTTTGGAGGTGCATGTTGGGTCCCGACAGAGGTGGGTGCAATGGCTGCTCTATTTTGTGAAATGTGTGATGATCATTCAGGCCAAGTTTTTCAGAAGTAATTATACATGTACCCATCGAGTTGTGCATGTCTTTACAGCTTTACTACAAAGTATCATTTACATCTGTCAAAACTAATCTGTACTATGCTCCCTAGTATATGAATCTGTTTATTCATTTGTCTCGTGGGGAAGTGCTTAGGAGAAACTAGGCATTCAACACTCTGTACCTCTTCCAGATTTTTCAGTTTGCTTTTCAGTCCTTCGAGCGACACCTCTGCTTTTTTCCTCTCCTCGTCTAACACCTCTGCACGAGTTGACATTTGTTGTCTAATTTGAGCCTGAACAGAAAAGAAAAGGAAAGAGCAACACTTCTTGTTACATTGATAGAGGTTTTATATTCTGTTCCGCTCCATATTACAGGGACGATACAACAGAAATGTGATGTCACTCACTCTAAGGAATGTCTGGTGCTGCTGAAGTTTGACTTCCTTCTCTTTTATAAGCGCTTCCTCTTTCTGAAAATTAAAGAGAGAATTGTTCCCTCGTGTTTTAAAACAGCCTAGAACGTGAAAAAACTAGCTTGTTAGGCCAAGAGAGTGAATTCTTGAAAACAACCTGAGCTGTTAAATTAAAATGTTTCTTGGGAATTCTAAAACGCGTCCAGTGACAGAGAACCATATATGAAAAAGGCCTACAAATACTCAAAAACCCTGGTTGCCGTTGGAACAATGCAATGCCCATGACGCGTGCCCACCAATGCACTGTCCTTAAAAGAAGGGCAAGGTGAACGCATGTGATAAAAACGATACTGTAATCAGCTGTAGAGTTTTAGTGCTAAATGCACGACTCGCTATTAGACTGTTTAAAAAGCAATAACCAAACTTGAAAACATTTCTGTTTAATGTTTTATCTGAAGTTCAAGTGTAAAGCTCATTCCATAGTTAGGTTAATTATTGCAACAACCTGAAGAACAAAGCGCGACTGCGTTACCATGGTCAGCGGTCTCACCTCTCGTTTGAATATTTCCGTTTTCTCTTTCTCTGCCATTAATGCCATTGTCTTAGCCTGCAATAAAATGATCATTTCACGAATACTTCACTGACAGTAAACCCGCTGTCATCATTTCGTTGCTCTTTTTAAGGTTAGCTACAGGTTAGTCATTTCACTAATTTCTTTTCAAGTTAAAAAGTGAGGTACTTCCGCAGAGTACTCACTGTGTTAATAGATTGCTGTAGTTCTATTAGCTGAATATCCATTTCATCTTTCTTTCCTCGGAGACGTTCAAACTCATCTGACGTTTCTTCCTTAGAAGTTTGCACTTGCTTCAAGCTCCGAGCCAATTCCTGCAAATTCAAAACGTAACAGGGAACATGGAGGTGATTATCATAAATAAAAAAGGATCACATCTTCAATAACTAACAGTTATACTTACTGATTTTATTTGAGTGGTTATTCCTTCAATGTGTTCCTTTAAATCTTTAACATCTTTTGCAAGAGTGTTCCTGAGCTGACTAAGCTAAAACAGAAAATAAAACAAAAAGTGTGTCTCCGTGGCTCAGATGTTTGGCACTAAACTGGTAAAAGAGAGGCCGCTATAAAAGTGAAATGTCAGTGTCCAAAAATAGACCCCAGCGTTCGAAACCGGACTGTAATCCTACGCAGAAACCCGTTTAATTATCCCCACCCCCTCCCGATAATAAAAGCGGAGCCTACCGGAAGTTCTTTATTCTAGTAATTTTTTTCCGGTCTCAGGCGCCAGGTATTTATATGAGGCTATGACAGCACGGACAAACTCCTCTGTTTTGACGTATTTCTCGTCCCATGCGTTGTTTTCATCCTCTTTTTCTAAACACACTTATCAACCAATGAGAGGGCATGTACCATGAAGAGAGCTTCGCGAAATCTATATGATCGTTTGTCTAACTCAAATAAGATGACTTCTATTAAACAATTAGATTATGAGCTCGAGATTTCTATAGCGTGAGAGTTGACGAGGGCGCATAATAAAACTTTATCTAAATTCTCTTCACAGACACGAAAACGCAAAGAAGCGGCCGTCATTTTATTAACAAGGACACACTGCTACGCTTCTCACTATCTCACTATCTGTCACGGAATAGATGGTCAGTAGCCGATAAGAGAACGGCATTCGTGATAGAATGCGAGTATATTTATATTTAAAGTTTTTAAAACTTAGAAAGCCTTTTCGGTGACTGTCATTATGACTGGCAGCTGTTTCGTGTAGGCTTACCTCTTGTTTTGTTATGATGTGATTCTGCTTTAGACTGCTTAGTTCTTCAGATAACTTTCTTCCTTTCAAACGATGTTCCTCTGCTTTGTTTAACAATATGTCTTTTTCTCTGGAATTTCGTTCTTTTTCAGCGTCATACTCCTGAACAAAAATAAAAATAAAATAAACTGTAGCTTAACCAGTGATTATCCCAATAACAAGAACAAGATATGCAGAAACTGAGCAGAATCACGATCTAGAGTGACTAGACCTGACTCTCTTTACTTCAATTTCTCAACGCCTCTGATTCAACATAAACAGTGATAGCCGCTTATTTGACAAACGATTCCTCATAACTTACCTACCCTGTTTCAACGCCGCCCGCCCTCCCGCGAAATAAAAGGGGGGCCAGGGCGGATGTAACGTAACACAGGCTATAACTTACCGAGTGGAGCCTTTCAAGATGGGTCCGATAAACGTCTGACTTTGAGGCCATTTGTATCATGCGTTCCTGAAAATTGTCTCTTTCCTGAGAGGAATAAGTCAAGTCAAGTCAATCTTTATTTACCCACGGTAAAAAATTCATCAGGTCTAAATTACATAAGAAAAAATATAATATATCTGCCTAAAATACACTATATAAATATTATGCTAATTACAATGTTAAGGTTAACAAATCCTAACCTAATAAAAACCTGTTTTCCATGAATGCCGTGCCTTATTTGTTTCTATAATGTTTCTTTAAAAGTGTTTTGAGATT
>OMLO01000299.1_pt1 | contig 30119 bp, 13 predicted proteins | sample 1674811 | NCBI WGS metagenome assembly OMLO01 (sample SAMN06265003, study PRJEB25207) | coral metagenome | isolation source: Coral host | place: Mexico:La Bocana,Puerto Morelos, Mexico | collected 2008-11-13
CCCCCCTCGCGACGAAAATATCATTATTTTGTGTTTCGTCCGCTTTAGCTTAATACCACGAAATAGAAATACGTCTGTTGTCGGAGAGGAATACTAGATGCCCGAATTAGATCAATCTTGACGCTGTATACTCCTTTTCGTTGAAACAAAAACCACCAATTCCGGAATCTTAGACCGATAGTAGAAGACGTCTTGACAAGGTGTTGAACAGACTAGGACAATCATAAAAAATCTGGATTATGTCACAAAGTATAAAGTTGTTTTCAGACGCATTAGTATCTCAAATAGTTGTAAATCATAAATAAGGATGCGCTTTAGATTTCATTCGTTCCAGCGCTGTAAAAGTTACTCTATACCCGCGAAAGGCGTCTGTGAGATTTGAAACACTTTCGGAGTTTCTAATGAAATTGGCGTGCGCTGATCACCGTCATCTCAATACAAAATATGATCAAATTATCACTTCCGTTAACTGAATTAACTACTTCTGAATTTCGCAAATGCAGCAAAGACTCGTATGTTTTCTTTGGTCCCATGCCCAAAACACATTAGAGTGGACAAGTATGGATGACGTCAGATCGTGGCACAAATCTACACGATATTTCTGACACGATTTGTTATTTTTTAGAATAAGGTTCTAGAAAACTATCTGCAAAATTGTAATCAAACATTTCTTTATCCTTTGTTCTCAATACAGTGACACGTTGTCAGCTAAGTTGAAAGTCTTAATTAAAGAAAAGTCAATAAATTTAAAATGGCAAAACAAGTTCAATTGCATGAGAAAGACATCATTTTTTCAATAGCTTGTTTGTTTGTTGAATCTATCGGATCGCGAGATTCATTGGAAGCGGTCAAAGTTTTGTGTAGACTTTTGAATGGAGTAAAGTTAATCTCAATTACTCATGGAACCGCCTTCATTGAACCCTGGGTTGTGGGAAAATCAGAGGTAAAAATAAATGTGTTTCTTATAGGATGGCTAGGACAAAAGCGTTGTTTATCGATCGCATTAATTGAAATCTTTGTCGCGTTCTTCTCCTTTACCATTTGTTCTTTACTTGGGACTTCACAAACATCTTGTGAGTTATGTGCCTGTCTCAAGCGTACATAAGACAAGAATGCTTGCATGTCGACGAAACGCTTATGTGTATGTAGGAAACGCTACCAAGTTTAACGCCCTCATTTGTCAAGAGTTGATGCAAAACAATTATATTCACATTAAGTATCATCATCATCAGCCGTTTACAAGGAATGCGCTTTCTAAAGCCTTCGCGGATTTTTCTCTAGCGTCCCTGCCCGTGCTACTGACCTGCTTCCACCGACGTGGACCTTGAATGGATTATAAAGGCCTTACTTGAAAATACCACTACCGAATAAGGATGGACGTTTATGCTATTCACATCAATGCCCCCCTACATGGGTAAGTACAGTGAGCGACAGTAATCAATAATGTAGTTTAGTCAATGAAATGAATGTCTATCATTTGTAAATTATATCAAATATATAGCGGAAACAACTTTTAACCCAGGAACACGAAGGCGAAATTGCATTAAATAGAAGATTTTTTTATTCGTGAAGATTTTTTCTTTCATGAAGAAGATTTTTAAATTCGTCTCCCGATACATGTATTAAGCAGGAAGGAATGTGCGCCTTTGTTACAGCTAGTTATAGGCTTGGTGAAGATAATGCATGGAAGGAAACTGCCAGCTTAAATCATACATGAAAACAATTTGATCCTTTAGACAGGAAACACCACCATTTATCGCATCACGGATTTGGGTTGTCCTGCCTCTATCGGAGGATGTGTCCTTCACTTTAGCTGTTTTGAAAAATGTATGACCATCAAAAAGAGCTATCATGTATCTGGTTACTTGATGAATGCAGGAATGTAGAGCTGTATAGTCAGATTAATTGACCAACGGCAGATCTTTTAAAGCAATTAAGCTGTTTAAGGTTTTAGCAAGAAAATAAATCCAAGACTCTATTATTAAAAATTACAGCAAGGCGAAAAGTTTCTAACAAAACGTTTCCCTTCGTAAAAGTTAAAGCATTATTTGAAATGTGTTTTGTTGGAAACGCGATATGTCCCAAAAAAAAAATATTTCGATAATAGCAAAATCATCTTTAAACCGATTCGCTGATTGGAAGCATGGAAGAATGTCTTTGCCCATGCGTGCAAAAATGACAGCCACTGCTTTTAATGTCCCGTGGAAGAGAAAGAAAATGTCTACCTGTCTAATTTACCCGACTTTTTAAAAGTTTAATCTCTGCTAATCTTCTATAATCTATAAGACTTCAAACTTTGTATTGGTCTTAAAAACAACTAGTGGGTTATATATATAAAATTTAAGATTGTTTCGTGGATTAAGGTGGGACCGAAATAAGCAATCTAATTCAGGCACACACGCACAATGTCACAGCAATCTCTTGTCCTGTTCTAAATTAAACTACAACCTTATAATTAAGCCCCACAGCAACGAGGCTTTTGTTGCTCTTGTTCGTTTAAGAGTCCTTCAACAACACTGCTAGACCAGCATGAAATTTTTCCTTTTTGTTGCGTTCCTAGCTCCCGACGCTTCTCACAAAAACTTAATCCCTGATTGAACCTAACCAATGCAATTAACGTAAGCTCCATCCTGAATGTTAAATATTCGTTTAAACCTTTTTATTGACCGAGCGAAACATCAATTAATCAGTTAATGTGGTTCTAACTTTGAAGTTTCGAGACCACAGTCAAACGTGCCAACAGAAAAGTATTTCGAAGTGTTGCGTGTTTTGCAATATTTCAATGCATGATATTTCTCTGTGCTTTCAGTTTCTACTTAGGTGTACTTAAGAGAGAAAGGGTCAAACGTTTCAGCTATGAGAAACAACCTTTTTTAACATCAAAAGAACGCAGGAAATCGATTTCACGATAATTTAAAAATTCAAAAGACATCGATTTGCAAGGAGCATAGAAATCATCCAAACTAGAGCCAAATCCAGAACTGATGGGAAGAAACAAATGAGGTAAATTTGTATGTTAACAGAGCTTTTAAAAGGATTAGTTTAGCGAATTTAGAGCTCAATTCCGTTTGGAATCCGCTCACGTTTCACAAATAAGGACCTAATATGGCGGTATTGTAGAGAGTTGCTAAACTGCACTCTTGATAACAAGAAAAGTAAAGGGTTTCTAAGTTAATGAGTTATCCTTATCGAGATAAAATTCAACCCGAGAGCCACTATAAGTTATCAGGAAATTGAAAAACAAGTGTTCAATATGTTATTGAACACCTGTTTTTCACTTTCCTGTCCAGACTTGACGTCAAAGATGGAGGCTTTTACACGTTTTCCGATGGGAAAATTTCGCGGACAGCACACTAATTAGTTTCCCGAAACGTCCTCACAAGTAAGACTTTAAATTATCAAAATTACATCTGTATAACTCAATTTACAGTTTACATAAGCGTCTGTATCCATTGAGCTTGTCTCCTGACCGTTTGGAAAGTTATTTCATCAACTAAACGTCCAACTTCAAAATGTATAGCAAAAATTAAGGGGTATGGAAACTTCAGTTTAGGTTCAAATTCTTGAAAAAAAAAAAAGAATTCGTATATCACAAGGGAAAGCAACCGTTATATGCCTTTTTTTTGGTTTCCGACTAAACCATAATCCTCACAGCCGTAGCCGATAAAAAAATTTTACATCCAATTTATGAAGGACTTAAACCGTTTTTATGAGCGTACGGTCGAAGTTGAAGGAATAGGAATTCAGTGCAGACTTCCCTTCCAAGGCATTGAAACATAAACACTGTCATACGAGGGCCACGTTGACCCCTGACTTACAAAAATTGTGCGGCCACCATTATTTGAAAATTTGATGGCTTGACAAAGCTGTCGGTTTATTTCATAATTCTGAATGTATTTTAAAATTGGCAAGTATAAACGTCAAATTTTTCTTGTGCGACGTATTAAGTATTTTACTCTTGTTGTAGACATCCAGAGAAGCTAGGGTAAATTCAAAACGGAAGAGAGTTCTTTCACGAAGTTACACCATGAAAATATTTGACAGCTTACTTCTTCAAAATATCATTGGGTTGCTGTGCAACTGGACAATTAACAGAAAACCTTAAAATAGACTACTTGATGACTAATAAGAGGTGGTCTCCATGGTGTTTGACCTAACAACTTATTCTTAATTGACGCGACGGTTGACGGCTAACCACATTATCGCCCTAGTAAGTATAGCGAATTGCGATTCATTACTACGCGGTCATGTTCTATATCCATTAAATTCAATTTTATTAACATGATAAACTGCTAAAAGACGCAATGTTAACATGCGCAAAGTAAATAAGAAATTCTCGACAACCAAGATTTGTCATATCTCCCCTATAGTAGGAATGAAAATTCGTTTCCGTTAGCTTTGCCTCGATCCAAGACTATGATTTTACATCTGATTTCTCGAACCCTGGATAACTCGCAAAAACTTTCCTTTGGAATAACTGACCCTCAATAAGTCGAACCTTACAAAATTGGTACCCACTTTAGGACCTTTAGCAATTACATAGCAAGCGATGAATCTCACTGAAGAGAAGAGATGAAAAGAGGCAGAGCACAGTGTTATTACAATTAATGCTGAGAGCTGGGTCGATTTATCGTCTGTACTCTTTTGATTCTTATCTGCCGAATAGGCAGAATATCGGCATACACAACAAACAGGTTTCACAGCATTTTACGAACATTTATGTGTCTGCTTTAATTAGTTGTGGAAAATTTCTTGACATTTTAGAGAAGAGTTCTCGGTTGAAAAGGGGCAAGCACATATCCTTACCCGTTATTTGAGTTGAGAGCACATTGTTTTTATCATAACAAAACAATATACATAATATGTATATGAAAAATACGTTTTTATGTGCATTGAAATGCTGTTACATACATACATACATACATAAAACTTTACATACATAAAACTTTGTTGAGAGTTTGGTGGACTTACCACCTGCATCCCTAGACTTCTAGTCTAATGATTTGGCCTACCTTCTTTTAATACGTATTGTCTGAGAATGAAGATCTGCATCTAAAACAAACATGCTTTTGACTGTATTTCACGAAAATTAATGAGTCTGCTTTAATTGTTCTTGAAATATTTCAGACATTGAAGAGATGCGTTTCTTGATCAAAATCATGTTAGAGCGTATCCCGAGTTGCAACTTTAATTGACAGTAGTGGTTTCACCATTGGCTTGAAATGCTGTTGAGGGCTGAGTAAATGCATCCTTCGGGATCCGCTCTGTCGATTTGGCCTACATTCCACAAATACGTTTTGTCTAAGAATGGACGCTTTTTGACACAATTCCACGGAAATAGATGTGCCTTCATTAATTAGTTGTGACAAAACATTACCTAAGCAATTTGGCCTTCTTCAGTCGAAGTTTCCTTGGATATTTCGTGCTCCCGATTTCTCGGAACTAATATCGATTCCTTTGGGTTAGAAAAATCGACAGCATTATGCTAACTTTTAACATCATTATATTTTGCTTCCATTGTGCCTTAATCTGATCAAAAAGGATGCAAAATATATGTTCCAATTCATTTTGTGCGAACGAACTTAATACATTTCCTTGTAATCTGACATGTTTGGCACGGTATCTACTATACACCTGGAACACCATTGAAAATACTTTACAACATTAAAAACAAGGTAACTTGAAAATCGAGTATCGAGCCACGAATCTCTATCATCCAAATTATCGAAATTATTCTCAATGTCTCTTTGTACGCGCTTTGGGTATCAAACTTGTGCAGAAGTACTTGCCTCTGACTTGCTTGAGCAAACTGAATCCATGCAACATCGAGTGATAACTGCCAGATTGCAGCAGTCCTCTTGCCTAGGAACCTTGATTACTGTTCTATTTTCTCGTTGTTCAGAGAGAACTGATAACTAGTTCTCTTCCTTTTCAGTTAGAACGTCCCCGTTAAACTGCATTGTTCAACGTATTAAGATCGGAGCTGAGGACGTTTTACTGCTTAGAGCCAACGTATCGAGTGATATTTACATTTGGAAAAACAAAAAGTCATCAATATTATAATGAATTGAGAAGTTCATGTTTATGACGCAAAATGACTTTCGGTAATTGTGGCACATTAAAGAAAAAAGGGGAGTATCCTGATTCGCCAGGCGATGAGTTTTTAATTCCGAAGTCCTACAAATTCTCTATACTGATTTACCTACGAATCCTTTTCGACAGCTAGGGAGAACTAATTCCATTTCTCCCGTGACTCTCGGGTACTTTGTGTTGACGTCGTGATGAGAAATTTAATGCTAAACACTTTGGGGGCTAAAAAGGTTAAATACTCATTACCTCCTATTTGACTCTTATACATGTATATTTGCAAATTCTCCATCATCTTTGTGGTGGAAAACGGAATATTCTGTCATGAATACGAGAAGTAGGAAAAAATTCTTCTAATTATTTTTCCGAATTACTCCGTCCTCATCATTACCACGTAGTGCGCGTTTACCGTTCGTGTCAAGGCGTCGCAACATTTTAATAATCGTAAAAATCCACTTTGAGAGATCTCTAAAATCGGATTTGCGTGTAAAGCGGACACTCCCCCCAAGACGACGATCTAAAGGTTTCTATCTGCCGCCGGTTGAAGGTGAGCCAAGCTTTGGCTTGTGGCTCACAAAACTATGAAAATAGTCTTGAGTATCGCGACACTTATCTCCAGAGCAAGTGCAGTGATCCCCTTATGAATTTTAGTCCTTTCCTCCTTGAGCTACCCACACAAGTAACGGAACAAATTGCGAATAAATTGAAAGCCTTTGTGGAAGAAACGTTTCTGATGGGAACGTCCAAAAGTCACCCGACCACTTTTCTGCAATTAGCAAACAGTCACCAGTGCCAGTAGTGTGTGTTCCGTGATAGATTATTATAATACCGTATTAAACACGCCAAGACAGCTTTATTCTTAAGCGAGGGGGGTGGAGGTCATGGGGTCCTTGCGGTACGTTTTTGGGCTACAGCATAGCTTATTTGCGAATGTCTACCACAAAGACGTAGGGCATTTTCACTCTTATACGCTAACTATGCAAGCATACACAATGACAATGCACTTTTAAGAATTTACTGCCGGTACTCGTTACCTTAAACGTTTGTTATCACAGCCGGAGTGCAGACTCTTCAAAGAAAAATCGGATCGGATCGGATCAGAGGTTCGGTTACCAAAGCTACGAGATACAAAAATGGAACTTTTCACCACTATAAGGGTCTCACTGCATGCGAAATAAAATAACGGTAAATTCAGTTCAGAAAAAGCGTTATTCTTCATCTATTTTGCAAATGTCTTACTTTAAATGCTTAGAATGTAACGTTAACTAACTGAATCTAGAATTGAAGTGTGTTCAACTATAAAACGGAGTCTCTCGTGGTTCAAAACCTTTTCAAAGGGGAACCTCGTTATCTTACCAACAATGACACTCCTACAAGAGAAACTATGAATACTGCGCATTGTTACTGAGGAAGTTATTTCCACATATTAAAAGAAACCCTGCTTGTTTAATAGCGAGAAAACTCTTTCAGTGATCAAATAGATCCTTTGCATAGATGGCTGTCAATTTAAAATTCTCTTGTAAGTATTCAAATAAGCCTAACTAACCTTGTTTTCGAGTTGAAAGTTCAAAATCATTTTTACTCTCAAACGAGGTTAGTTGGGCTGAGTTATTTGCATACAAAAGAATTTAAAATTGGTAGCCATTTATGCATAGGGTCTATGGATGCCAACTTTCATTCGAACTAATACAAAAAGAGAGTTGAAGACCGGCAAGGTTCTGTGCAATAACTGTTCTGACTAATCTTGACGGTTTGTCATATTTCAGTTTTCTATAAGCACGTAGCACTCTATAAACACTGTAAACACTTCCTGTAATTCGTTAACTAAACATTTTCTGGGTGTGTGCTATAGTGCAAGAACCGGCGAAAAATTATACATATTGTCAGAGAAAGCAGCTAACCCACACTTAAGAAAAAGTCAGTGGGTGAAAGATATTAATTGTTTGTGAGACTCGCAAAACGCAAATGTGCTGTTACGTAATGTCGTGACTGTTTGATTGTTTTAGTAATCAGCTTATTTAACCAATCTTAGTTTTCCACAGAAATCTGGTTAAGATATTCTCAAGCCGTAAAAAAACTAAATAATCTCGGAAAAGGGAAACTTTTAATATCTGTGTTTGTATGAAAAACAAATAATTGCATCTTTCCGATAAGTTGTGTCTATTTGACATTCTACTAATAAATAGTTGCTGTATGCCACTGAGCGCTGGTTGAAACGATTGAAAATCTTTTCAGGTAGATGTCGGTCAGTGGAGTAGAAATATTCACCGGCTTCCTTCAAACAAAGAAAGTAACAATTAAAAATAAATAAAACGTTTAAAAACAGTAATTTCAAATATGCTTGACAAAATGGAACGAAAAACATATCAAGAATTTTATTTGCACGAGCAGCTGCAATTTGTAAAAACAAAATAAAAACAACTGGCGCAAGCGAATTAGCAAAAAAAAGAATGAAGGGGAGCTCAATTTTCAATAGTTGTCTACAGGTTTGGTTTCATGCTCTGTTAAATCTTTCTTTGGAATAACTCAATTCTTCGGATACTAACAATTTGTGAAATACCATAGGCTTAAAATGTCTTCACGTAAAGACACAAAAAAGAGCCACTAGCCGACGACCTAAACAGGTCGTGTGTGGGCATGCGTCCCCATATTAGCGATGCTGATCTCATTTGTACTTGTTATGTCACGATAAAGTGATTTTCGTATTCTGCCGTAATGAATGACCTCCATTTGTCATTCGCCTTTTAGCAGCAAGGACAAATAACGAGCGGCCGTTACATATGTTCTACTTTTTACGAAGCATAAATTTCGTGCGATGTTCTTTGCATAGCATTATCAAGCAAGCTGGATTTGAAAATTTGGCGCATTTGAAACAGCACGCAATAAATGCTGCCATCGCGTGTTCACAAGCCTGTCGTAGTCCTCCTCGTTCGATGAGCAGCCCGTAATAATCAATCGCATAAGAAGGCTCATTAGTAAATAATCTCTTTAAATCTCTGTGTAAACTATAATTCGACGAAAACAATACAACTTCAATGAAAAATAATGGAATTTCTTGTTGGAAGCTCCGGACCATAAAAATCCCGGGCTAAAATGCCAGAAAGAACAGAACAGAATCACTGTTCATTACAAAAGAACAAGCAAATTAACACGTAGATTTCAACTCAATAGTCTTGCCTATATCCGCAAAAATGCAATACGTTAATCGCTTTATTAAAATTTAATCTGCAGACTAAGTACCTATTACACCATTATTTATTTAACACTGAAAACGTCAACCTATCGGCCTTCAAAAAATGTTTGTCCCGCAGTTTTGAATCAACAAAAGCATACTTTGCCGATTATCTTCCACCTTGATCAGTTTTCTTCCAAGGATACACTGCGTTCCATTGAGAAAGCCTCGCATGCAGCACTAACCCTGTCAATCTCCAGTTATAGTCAGCTAAGCGAAAATCGCTTTAAGTCATTTCCATCCGACAGTCCGTATAAATATATAACGCTGATACTAATACTCTATAAGCATTATCCTTTCAAAAACACGTTTCCTCTCTCCGTGAACTCGCCAGTCTTGTAAAAATAATTGTCTATATATTTACTTCGTTTCTTTCGCTGTTCGGATGGGCTATTTCTAACTACGCCTTGTGGTTTTCCATGCGTACTTCAGGCAGTGAGAATTTTCTTATTTTAGAGAAAAAAAATGAATGTCTCAAAGCTATAAAGTAGGCTAGACAGGATTAGTAAATGCCTTGCAGAGTGACAGAATTAGGCTTTCAAAATGAGCTCACAGAGCAGTTACTTCTTCAATACTAAACAAACAACCCATCACGCATGTATAACACGGGCAGAATGACAGTGACGGACGTGCTTAACTGTGCGGTGCAAAGCCTAAAAGGGGACAGTCTAACAGTTCCCTGGCAGGAGACGGATAAAGAATAGCTGACAACGTCAGAAGTAAAGGAAAGCAAACTAGAAAAGGCCGTTTCCAACCAAAACAGGTAAAACGTGGCATTTTACTGCTCATACTTTCCTTTACATAACACTATTTTAAGAAAAAAAGCGCGGGCTACTTGTTATTTTTCTTGGATTTAACCTATTTGGATATGGAATCCTAAAGACCAAGCGTAACTAAAATTGAGATCAAAACACTTAGATTAAATAAATTTATTCAAGTAACTAAGAATTTTGATTTCAGAATATCACGGGTAAGTACCTGACAAAATAACAGTTGGATAATTAGGCGGTGAAGTATATTTTAAAAAAATTGCAGTTTTCTTCCCTCCAAAACTTATTGTATAATAAAATCTCGTCCTTAAGCGTTATTTTTCACACTTCTTAGGCTTGTTTCGTCGCCAATTGCCGGTGTGGGAAAGTTAACATGCATACAACTTAAATTTGTTCAGTGATGCCACTGGTATTATGTTCTTGAATAGAACTAAAAAGAGTTTTCAACGCCTCTGTGACAATCGAAGCGAATAAACTCAGTGGTCAATACTTGTGTTCAATACTTGTGTTCAACACTTGTTAGTGTTTCTACAGAGTTTGCATTGTGAAAGAAAACGCCTTAATCTCTTCTTTTTTAGGGAACACCACAAAGAATTACAATAGCGATTTAATATACTCTAAGTGGCAAAACCGTCAACTAAATCAACTGAAACAACCGACCTCCATTAACAAGAACATGCCATGGGTAGTTTTTTTTGCGAGAACGCGACAGTTCCTGTTCCTAGATAAAAATCCAAGAATTATAGGAAGTTCGAAAAAAAATTGTGGAAGTTTTGAGTGTGAAGCATTGCCCTAGAAATCAGAGGAATAAACCGAATCATTATTAGTCCTTGGTCAATTTTTCACCCCTCATTCGAAGATGATAGGAGAGACCACGTTAAAGATCAAAAACCTAACTCTCTAACTCACTCACTTAGGCAGTAGGATTGGCGTGTAGAGAACATAGCGTGACATGAATATAGGATTACCAAAACGAGCACGTCCAAAAATACAGTTAAGCGGTTTTTAAAAACTCACTGAAGCTAAGCGGGGATCAACAGTGTTGTGTTTGGCTGAGAACGGAAAAAGATTTGCACTTTGTGGTTGATGACGTAACTGCACATACTTAACGTACTAGAGCGGCTATTCGTGAGAGTGCTTCGGAAACAACCTAGTTAAAAGGGCTACATATATGTGAAAAAATTGGCTCATACTAGATTTGGATTTTTCTTCTCACGTAAGTGTTACCGGCTAGTTTACCACAGTGGCTCTGTCTAGAGACGCGCAATGCGCGCCAGACGCATTTAAGACGCGGAAGTATCGTTTTTTAGTTTTTCAAGAAATTACGAGGCGAAATTAAATGTTAGTCAGTGTCTAAATACGTCGAGAAATGAACATACCAGTGTGCTGGGTGGATTGTAATAGAACAAAAGATATTTAACGTACAGTGGGCCAGCCAGCACAAAGCGAAGCGGACTTTCGACGAACAATCGTCAACGTATCAGTACTGACAATGCTTCGTACAATCAACTGAAGTTTGATCATCTGAAGTCATACAGTATCTCACGAAAATCAAATGAAATAAACACCAACTAAATTGAACTCGCACTTGCTTTCCAAACTTTCGGTTGTAATCGACACAGGGTATTATTGATGCCTGTTACTATCATAGTTACCTTACGTGAAAGAAAATATTATAATACATCAAAATAGTTCTGGTAAAATTCTTCAGATATTTTTTTTTCATAATCACGTCATTTTTATGCTCGGGCTACTTAAAGATAACACGTTATTACAGTCAATTTCCGAAAGGAAAAAGCAAGCCTTGCCTCACTGGGATTCTAAATCAAGTCATGATAAAACAACTCACTAAGGGGATATTCAATATGTTGACAACTTCCTCCTCAAAAAGAGACTAATAAAACTAAGAGAAACAAGTCTGTAATTTCCAGCAAACGATCGCCTTTACGTCGACATTCCAGGTTGTAAAGTTAATCATCTTAATTGATCTTGTAAATCATACTGCACGGCACTGAATTTAAAGAAATATGAACTAATTTCGGTACTTCCCAGATCTCTTTAATAACAGCACCAAAGTTCTCGAAGAGTGATGTACTAACCAACTTTAGTGGTCATGAAACTGCATGAGTAAACTTTCTTTTTTGTTCCTTTTTTCTCATTCACAATGTGGGGGCAGGGAATGTAAAGGCTGCGTCATTTTCGCCTTCTAAACAAAAATATTCCGTGCGTTGTGTCACACACCCTCAAAGGTTCAAGTCACGTAGCATTTATTAAAATGGTTCTGAAAACACGTTATGATCCCGGATGATCATAGTTTTCTATGAAATTGATTACTCTTTTCTCTGTGGTACATTAACAGAAAGCCTCTTCAAGGAGGTCCACAAGGCTGTAATTATGCTGCTATCAATCAGTGTCACCCTACGAATTTCTTGAGCAAACGATCGGCATACGAAATCGATGGAGGTGTGTACACAGTGATAAACCTGGTTTAGGCAATATAGTGCGGAGGCTGTTTCTCTTAAGCACGATTTGCTTAACCCCACTGCTGGAGTTTATGTTCGGAAATGAGCAACGCTACGAAAGTAAATGAAATAAATTTTTCGGCATAGCTGTTTTGATAACAAAGCTCACACGGATTACCATTTAATATTCACATGGTTTTCGTGGCCGGGACTATATAGTGGTACAGAATAGGTCAAACGGAGGAAATCGTTTGTTTCTGTGTTACAATTTGTGTCGTTTCACACAAGTACTGCAAAGTATTAGACGTATGGCAAAGTACATTTGTAACTCGAATACTGCTAAGGAAGATACCGGAACCTTTGAAGAAAGATTTTGAGAACCGAGGGTATGATAAAAAAAGTACAATCCGATTCCGTGTTATTTCAGTTGTATACATTCTTCCCTTTCTCTGTTTACCAATTGTAACGTAGTTATGAACTCGTTATAGGATTTCAAGTCTGTCTCAACCTCACTTTATCACTTTAGTCCTTGAGAAAGTAGGAAAGAAGTAAATCTGCTTACAATGCTTTTCATCCAAAGCTATACAATCTGGTTCCATTGCATTAACTGTTCTTAGGACATCACAAAGCTTCCGTCGTTCAGTGTTAGTTCTACTGCTTCTGAAAACGCGTCTTTCTCCCTTCTCTCTTGTTATTCCGTTGAGAAGTCGTTATAGGATTCCATGTCTATCGTTTTGTCTATAGTTTCATCATTTTACACAAAAAAAGGAAAAAAGAAGTAAATCTGCTTAGAGTGTTTTAGAAATCAGTTAGTAATCTGTGCGATTGCATTTAGCTGCAGGAAAGGCGGAATTAAAGTAACTTGCTTCTCAAAATACAATTAAGGAAACAAAACGTCACAATGTGATACAGCGCGACTGAATATATCCCTCTATCTAGTTACTGTCTACTAGTGTTTCGCTTATTCACAAGGAAGGTAGATCGCTAACATACTTGTGTCTGCTGCAGAAAGCAAAACAAGAAACCAGAGAGGGCTTTCACCAGTGACTATTGACGGTTTGTGCGGTCCACGGTATCCCGTGTCAACAACAGTGAGAACTTGTAACCAGCATCGAAGATGGAGTCAGATCTGAGTACTTCGTCATTCTCCATAGACAACATCCTGAAGCCTGACAAATGCGATTCAAGTCAAGAACCTCGTTCTGCAGATCGGGCTTTAACACTGGCCGAGCGCCTGGCTGGTGAGTACGGTATGATGAATGCATGTTTCAGTAACAAAGCAGCCCCCTGTCACTCAAAACTTCACAGAAACCTTCGCCAGCCAGCGGCAGCGTCATTGTAGAGGCATTGTAAAATCACTACAGAGCGAAACTTCGTAAAGATAAGTTTATTGCCTCATAATAGCAGGAGCAGAGCGTAACATTTTTTCAACACGTAATTCATGCGATACAAGCTCAGTAGCCGATGTAAATCAATTAGATGATACCTCAAAAAATCGCTCAAGTTTACACTTTGCACAACAATGCGCACTTCTTGTAGCTGTCCTTGATGCCTACAAAAGGGATCAAAAGTTTTATTCTTGGAACACTAATTTGTTCAGTTGTATTCTTGACATACTGCAGTTCCAACTTCAACACCTCTCAAAGTAACACTATAGTAATGAGTATGACGAACTTTTCTTTTAAGTTTGAGCATAAAAAAAGAAACTAAGAGATGACCAGCCCAAACTGCACAAGCTTTATCCAAATTTTGTTCCCATTTGTAATAATCGGCAGAAAGGTGAAAACCGGAGCTTTTTAACAAACGTATTATAAACACAACAGTGGAGAATTGGATTCCAGCAAAATTGATAAAATTAGTAGTCTAGAATGCTGGAAAGCATCCCGATATTGTTCACGGTCAACCCACGCTTCTCAAACGGTTGCATCGCGATGTTTAATTTACATATTTCCACAATCTGCCAGCTTCCCAAGAGCCCAATTTAACAAACCAACGTTTGTCTTTACAGATATTATACTGGAGGTGCATTATGGATCATCAAGAGGCAAGCATCGGCGAACACGAACTGCTTTCACTCACCAGCAGCTGCAGATATTAGAAAATACATTTTCAAAGACCCATTACCCCGATGTTGTGATGAGGGAACAGTTGGCGGCCTATATTAACATTCCAGAGTCAAGAATCCAGGCAAGTCGGAAGTGTAATTTTGGGGTATTTTGTAGATAGCGGTAATGGACTTATATGTACGGTATTATCAGGAAAGATTTCTCTGCTGGGGTTTATCAAAATACCTGAATATTCCCCTCTCTCTCAACTTAGCAGTAGGAGGTTCAAGGAGGTTCGAGGGAACGAGCTTAGCCTCATACAGGGATTTCGCCAGTATCGCGGAAAAATACAGTCGCCTTAAGTAATACACACAATGCAGGTACCTGCACGTTGCTACCAAGTGAGTTAAAGAAGTATGTATTCTTGAAATCGCTCCGTGATAATGAATTCGAGGATGACTGAGTGCTGCGTGAGACAACTGGCTTGCAAGAACTACAGGACAAATTTCACATTAAGAGCCAAGCCTCGTGCCGTGGGCGTGTAAATCCGCTTTACAAGCCCTGTTTACCCCCCAGATAGAATACTAGTCATCGAAGGTCAACCAATATTATGTCAGATTTCAACAAGAATCATCACTGACACTCATACACGAAGGACGAGAACAGGAATTAATGAATTGTCAGAGAACATGGGATTGGGATTGCAAGGACGTAGACTCGTATCTAGACAATCGACTGAGAGTTTCTTGGAATGAGCATTAAAGTACCACGTACTCTTTAAGCAACTGATTCAATCTCCCTTAACGTTTCTGACAGCTTACCCATATCTTACCGAATAATGTACATGTGACACGCTTGCTCCCCTCTGACATCAAACTGCGCAGATAGCGCACAGAGTTATTCACAAACAAATAAGTGAAACATAACTCGATCTTTTTACATTTTAGGTGTGGTTTAAGAACCGAAGAGCCAAATACAGGAAGCAAATGAAAGACGGAGAAGAGCTAACCACGGGTGAAATTGAAAATAAAGCTCTGGAGCACCACTTCAGTGGCCATGAAGTACCTTGGAGCCCCCAACACTTTTATACAGCCAACAGTATACCTTTCAGCCCAGGAAGTGCTGTTACACCTCAAAGCAATTTCGCACCGTACTCCTGGTCAGCAGTTCCTTTGTATACCTCGAGTCCATGCGCATGTATTCCGTCATATTCTGATAACCCAAGAAGGTCTTGGTCATGCACTGCATGTTACGACAATTCGGATGTGAAAAGCCATTTACAATAGCTGCTCAGGCTTGAATTAAATGTGTGTCAATCAGGGCTGATGCAATGAAGTAATGAATCATACCTAATTGCCAACTGGAACACCACCAGAGTTAATTCTTATTGTTATTGATAGTGACTAGAGTTTGATTTGGCATTTCATCTACTTTAAATAACTCAGAATGGCCACTAAAAGTGCCTCCAGACGTTCACTTCGTATTAATACTTAAAATCAACCAAATGGAAATGGCTGGATATTTACATTGTCAGATTGAAGTTCTAAAATAAGAACGAAAACAATTCTCTCTTGAATACAAGGACTATAAACTCGAGTTAGCGTAAATATTAGTCTGTAAAGTGTTAATTTAAAATACGTAAATATAAAATAAGAGAAAATAATAACTATGCAAATAGTTATGTATATATGTTAAATACGTATACAATAGGCGCTATAGTTTGTGAATGTAAAACAATACTGTGTGTTGATCAACAGGTCAAAAACATTTGTTTTAGAAAGAAAAAATAGAATAAAAATGTTAATTTTTCCAGCTTTAATTGAAATCAACATAGTGTAACTGGAAGTCTAGTTCGAATATAAACTGGAACAGATAGTTTGGGATGATGAAAGCTGTTATAGAAGATAGACAGTGCACCATCAAAATTGTCAAACTCGGACATGATACCTTCCCTGCATTTCCGGATTATGAATAAGTACACCTCGTAAACATCTTATTCTCATTACCTAGCGGGGTCAGGAAGGAGACGCGTATACAAAAACGATTGGTTGGAATTTGCGGGTCAGGTGCTCCTGCTTATAAATGAAGGAGGTTTTACAACAAAAATCTTCTTGAGTGACTATACATCAATACCATCTCTGCTTAAGTCAGCCCTAATACCATTTGTCCACGGTTTAGCGTGTCTAGTCAAGCGCAACATTCCAAACTTGGCAAAATGAATGGCGTAAATATTATTTGTTTCTCGTCTAGTATCTCGACAGTAGTATACCACAAGTACCCAGATCATAACAAAATGGATGACATTATGGGTAATCGATTATCAAAATAATGAAAGAACGACATCGATGACGACGAAGAAAACAACAAAAACGGCCATGGTACAACATCATTACCAAAAAGGGAGCAATTAGTAGCCCAGTATTGTTATTGGTTATTGTTGGCCCAATGTAAAATCTCGTTGAAATTGTTTGTGTTAGCTTTTGAAGAAACATATTCAGGACTGCAAAATTACAAGGTTCTTCACAATTTTAGTTTAAATAAATACGTAGGTGACCGGTATATTTACATAAATCTTGAGAATCTTGATGAATGAGAATCTTGATTAAATTGTTGATATAAATTATCTAAACAGAAAAAAAAACCTTGATTCTTAGATCAGCAATTCTATTTTCTCCCTGAATGAAAATATAGAAGAGGAAAAAATTCAAAACAAACGTTCCTTTAGTTGAAGGGCTTATTGTCATAATCTTGATTTACAGAAGTTTACACCAATGTGGACGCTGTCGGCGAACGAAGGCAGAATCTGCGAGCGCCAGGCCCCTCGCCAGCTTGCTTCGCTTAGCTTCTACTTCAACGCATGAGAGGCTGCTCAAAGGCTATGTGAACCCATAAAAAGTTGTCTTATTACTTGCGAAATATTCGCCGGTTCGTTAATAACTCTTTCATAAGTTGTTCTGTTCTTAAAAATTTGGTCCTTGGTTAACTCGAAAAACAGTTCCCTCTTAGTGCTTTTGTCTAGAACTTTTCAACTGATATAATACAAAGGATTAGCCGGAGGACAGTCTATTTTTAGATCGTTGGAAAATAAACAAACACAAAGAATTTCCTTCTTAACGCAAATAATCGTGGGAACTATCCTTACGGAAATTTTGTTTCAGAAAACATAATAAAACTTTAATTTTCTCATGTCTCGCTAATTAATCGCATTTCACACCGTGGGAAATCGTAAATTAGGACCACTGTCATAATGGGATTGACAATAGAAGCAGTTCCCATCAGCATGCCATAAGGAGTATTTTCTTGGGTTGGCTACTGCGAATAAACCAGACACGATGCAGTAGTATAGATGTTATTGGTTCAAAAGAACGAGATAGGCACATGAGCAAAAGGGTTGGGAACGTGAGACTGGTTCACAGATCCCATAGATCCGAAATATTTTTTCACCAGTATGCAGGGAGGGGGTGCTCTCTTTTTAACCTATACAAGAACGTACCGCCGTAAAGGGTATGGATTTTAGGCTCTGTGCCCTCCTAAACAGGTTTTCTTATTTTACTGATATGCAAGTCTGCCCTAAATATGGTCTACATATGTTCCAAACAGGTAAACAGGGTATGGTTGCACGCTTGCTGTCGCTAAATATGGTTATACAATCTGCAGCAATCAGAAATCGAAGACGTTTACCGATATTTAGCAGGTCATCAGTCCGATAATCATTCGTTTTAGGAACGTCTCCATCAATTCCACCCAATTCTTTGTCCTAAAAGCATAGAGGGTGTTGTCCAATGTATAGCAGGTATTTTCTCTGACCAAAACAGTGTCGGGTTCAGCGGCAGCCGACTACTCAAACATGAGTCAAGTTCCACCCCCTCCCTTTGTAAATATATAAATAAATCTTGCAAGAGCAAATTTGCCAAGGGAGCCGGGGCGACGAGTCTCCATCGCCTCCTGTGTACCCTAAGTAGTTCAGTGGTGGTTGTTTGGCGATCTTAAATTATCCAACTACATACAGTTTGCGGATCCTTCGAACACGATTGCACTAACAGAGTGGCATACCTTTGTCTAAAGTTTTGTAACTGAAGAGTCAGCAAAAGATTGCCTCCTCTTGGTCACTTTTTTACTGCATGTGTGTGAATGGTCCTATTTTTCAACAAACACTTGTTTGTGAAATCAGTATTACGCAGAGTAAAGTCTATTATTACATTCGTTTTACAGTCAAATCGTTTGTTCACACTTGAAGAGTACGGATTAAACTCGCCAAATAAAAGGCTTTCGAAACACTATTCTATTTGGTACAGGTCTCCTATTGAATTTTTCACACTTTTTTGGACAGTCTTGGAAGTGAAATGGAATGATACATAATATATTTACCGCTGTGCTTGGTACAAGAACGAGGCCTCTGTGCTGCTGAAACAAGGCTGCCCTGCAGTTCAAAAACTTTGAAGCATAATATAACTGACCTTGTGACTTTCGATGAATTTCCGGAGTGTGTCTATTTAGTCAAAGCTATGGAAGATCAGTATATGTAACATCCTCAATTTTTTATTGGCTCTAAAAAGGATAAAAAGAGTCCTTCCATGTAACTTCTCTTACTGACTCTGTCTCACAGAACTAGTTGACACATATAGCGGCCTAGTTTCCTCCACGTAGTTGACTTTTGCCTCACTAAAAATAAACTGTTTCCTGCTCAGATTAAATTATAATCCATCACAATCCGTGCGATGAGCGGACAGTGGCTTCCCCTGTATCCTGAAGAATTCTAAACATTTTTGATGTGTTGATGACCTTGAGATTTCATTCCTTATCTTAATTTTTCTTTCGTTTGAAAATTCAATCTGTTCCATCACTTCATGGACGAATTGCACTTGTTTCAATGGATGATTTGCATGATAACTGTACTATCAAAGCTCGTTTATATGATTGAAGCTAATCGATACCGGGTTAAATATGCGGGCTTTCTCTACAATGACGTTTCTTACCCGTTCGTTTTTATAGCTGTCATCTCCGTGTGTGGTTTTATAGTATTTCTCGTTGTGTAGGGTGCGGTTCTAAGTAATCTGTTACTCGCCAATGTAACGTTACAGTTTTCCAAGAATCCTAATCCCATAAATTACCACATGATCATAAATGACCATAAATTGCCTTGATTCTTTCATCTGCTACGACCAATTATGGAACTCTTAACCAACATCGCACGCTGTAGATTAAATATAATCCAGTTGAGCAATGACAGTGATGTTCGTATAACGCCTGGGATTCAAATGACTTTGAACGATGAAGCAAAATACATTAACAAACAAAAAAAAAAAGGTCAAAGCTTGGATTTTCCTTCGATAAGTGAAATTCAGATGTCAAAAAATTTCGTTCGAAATGTTTAAAGGTAGTTTTCGCTGAGATCACTTCGAGAACAACAACAACAACAACAACAACAAAATATTTTTTGGGGCCAGATTACGGTTTCAGTCGCTGAATGCTTTTCACTAGCATTCCATATCCTGGACTCAACGCCTTATCACTAAAGCAGATGCCACACCTTGATAGTACACAAGATGAAAGAGTCGGTCTTTTACTTCTGAGTGCAACATCAGCAAACAGATGGTTTCGACCGAAAGGAAAGAATAATAGAAGTTATAAAATGATAGAATGCGTCTCATGGCTTGAAATTGTAATTGTCACGATAATCGATTTCACTCCTTTAGCAAGACATAGATTAAAGACAGGATCTCGTACCCATCAGTAATCAGATGGGACGAGAAATGACAAGCTGGTTTGGTCTAGAATGAAATTGAACAAATCGACAGTTTAAAATTTGGTCATCAAGCCTTGCAGTATGAAAAGTCGATCCCAATAAGTTCCTTTGCGTGCCAGCCACACCCAATCAGGTTCCTACTATATAGGATAGTATGCCGAAAAATTAGGGTGGGCATTCCCATTATATTCTACTCCGTAGAGCAATAGAAAAATCGTATTCCATTTAGATAAGGTCCTGATAGTAAGGTAAATAACTACTACAATGTACATCATAAGAGCGCGCAAAAGTAAATAATCTCTTAGGCCTAATTCTGTTACTATTTTCTAGGTGCTTTGATCGTAGCATCCCGAAAAAATACTTGTTATCTATATCCAAGTAAAATAGGTGTAACTTTTCTAATAGACGTCTAAACAAAAGAGACGGGTTTAGCTTATCAGCTTCAACTGGCGGTAGTCTTTAACCGACGTTTAATTAAAAGCCATCCATTTTAGTGACAGTAATTAAATTATCTTGTCATCGCCAGTAAAAGGCCCATTCATCTTAACAGTGAAGAGAATTTCTACTAACATCAAAAACAAAAGCAATCGTTTCTTTTCGTCCATTCCACGGGGGAAACGTAGTTGCAAGGAAACATTTCCTGTACGGAAACCTACAAACAAGTTAAGCGATTCGTGGTATCAATTATTTTTTCATTTATACCAAGCCCCTGCGAAAATAAAGACCCGTGTCGTGGCTTGCAATCAGAAGTTCAATTTATCACTTTTGACAAACTGAAGAGGCAATACAAAACAAACTTTACGTTAGTCTCCTTAAATACTATCAACAAGCTTCTATACAGATGTTAAGGTCTTCGTTAACCAGTCGATTCTTTTTTTCCCTTAACAGCCTTCGCTTATTCGCATGCCTAAGTGATCCCCCCTTATGAGAACCATGCAATACGAGCATCAACCAGGGATAAAGGGTCACTTGATTCCTAAACACGCAAACAAATTTTAATGTTTAAGCTGAATTATGAAGCCTACTTGTTACAAAACAACAAGTTGCGTGCTTTAAGGATTACAGAGCACAAGAAATTCTTGCGAATTGCCACATTAAGCAATGACAACAAGCTGTGAGGTTCTCCAAACATAGTATTCAAATTCCGCTGGATTGGGTGATGTTGATTTGTATCTGATAAGAAAGCGGGGATTAACGCATGGGATGCGTCCGCATAGAAAGATTGGAATATAAGGGAACTAAATCAAGTTGCTGTACTTGAGCATACAACCAATGAACTATTCTTTCAATTAACGGAAATCGAGCGGATGGACGTCCTTTCTGCATTTACGTGTTCGTAACGCGAGTTATGCATGGTTAGTATAAAATGCAGATACCAGATGTTCCTGTCCCAATTTGGCATGTTCAGTACCTAGTCTTACTGACGCTTCATTCTCTTTTAAACGCCTTGGAAGGACAAGATTGTGTGTCATCAAAGTGTAACAAACATGAATCATTCAACATCTTCCAGCCAAACTACAGTGTCTGGTAGAGAGAATAGAATGAGCCAAAAATCGTCGTCATTCATGATGAAAAATCTTTTGAAGTCGGATGGGGACCAAAGGGAACAAGAACCGAAAGAGGCTCCTTCAAAAATAAAAGCCCTTTCTGTGGCGGCCCACCTTGCAGGTTTGTAGTTTCCTATTTTGATAAAATAAGTACTATTCCAGAAATATTGAAAGCCCCTTCGGTGCACCAAAGTCGTTTTGAATGATACCATCGATCATGAAACAGCTATTAGCTTTCCACGAGGAGTACCTACCTTTCTTTAGAGGTAATGCCATATTTACTTTTCGTTTCCATTTTCAGGCATAACAAGTATTCGTTTATCCGAGGCCATAAGCTTATTGGCGCTTGACTCTTTTCTTTTAAAGTTCAGAGTAACTTCACATTCTGTTTCTCTACGTATCCAACACAATATCATTAAAGGGATGTTTTGTCGCCATATTTCCTTCTTTATAAACACATGTGCTAATTCACTGAATTGGATTACATTGTTTTGAAGTCAAACAGCCTCTGTTTTCCGCAACATCGGCAAATGTAAACCCTAGCTGCTAAACTCACCATGCACTAACTCAAACGAAACCCTGGTTTGAGGCAGCGAACTATTTAAATTTGTACCCTCGATGTAATCGTAATTGATCATAGGGCATTCCGTTACTTCTGCTCACTCAGGAATCGTCTATTCCTGTGTTTATTCCCAATATTTACTATGGTCAGGGGATAAAATAAAGTCGTCGCTGAATTCTCAATATTGGATAGTCGCATGTCAGCTTAGATTATGTCAACCAATTTCAGCACCTGAAAAACCTAGGGAACAGCCACAATAATAGAGCAATGACAGTCACGAAGGGTGCATGCAAAGACTTAAGGAATAATCTCACTCCCAAAAGCAATTCAATCTGTTAACATTTTCCCCAAGCTAGTTTTAAAATCTATCTTGAGGAGAATTGAAGTTTCTTGAAAGAAAACTGTATAGTTAGGCCACATACGAGCCATGAACAGGCCATTCTGGTTTTGTTTCTTCGTTAAATGACTGATATATTCTCTATATGTGAATCTGTAGTATTGTCTAAACTCACTGGTATAATCAACAGTCAGTTGCATGCTTTGCCACAATAATGACATGTCGTTGCAATTGCTACATGTACCTCCCAGCAAGACACAATTAACTTTTAATCCATGAGTTGACAAAACGAACGGAACTGTCGAAAAAGAACGGAACTATCTGCTAATAGAGCTTGAAATGTTTAATGCAGAGCCTTTACAGAAGACTTGCACTAAGTGTGAGTGTAAGTCCATGATTTCGACTTGAGTCTCGCTTTTTGACCAAACACAGAACTGTCAGTCTGGCAGACTTTCAGGGTTCGAGAAACGTGCTACGACATCTTAGTTGATCAGTAACAAATTGTGCGACGTATCAGTGAAAACAGGGTTAGGGATAATTTATCTACGTTAGCATTTGCATAGAAAACACCACTGAAGGCATCACTCCTGATAGAAAGCAATGTTTTCGGTTTTCAATCATGTATTCATTTGTAGCGATCACGGCTCTGCTAAGGAGCCAAAATCCGTTTACTACTAAAGAATGAACAAAAAACGTTTTGGGGACAACTGAAACAAACACATAAACAAACGAATGATAGTGGTACATAGATCTTTAAGAGCACCTACACCTATTTTACATATGGCAAAATGTGATTGCAACTAATATCCATGAATTGAACTCAGTTGATTTTAACTACCGATTTTGTAGTTAGGCAGCAAATCTTATAAGACTCCGCTTATCGTACATGTTCCCAAACGGCTGTTATCTAATTTCTAATTAGTTCAAGTTTTCCATCCAACATAGTAAAACAGCTATATGATGCTACACTCGTTTGCAGATTATTGAATACTTTCATTGTCATTGTCAGAAACGATCATTTTGATCAACTGCATCTTACACGAGGTAATAAGTATAGTTGCCCTGCTTAATGCGTGCTTTATTTTAGTAGAACAGTGCGTTGCGGATGATTACTATTTTGTCATATAAGTGAATGAACGAGCTATACCACAAACCCCGTTAACGTGATCATGGGTTTTCTTATCTTCAAGAAAGCATTGTTCCCCACCCTGTGACAAAATTTGATTGAAAACGGCAAGATAAGAGAATGTCTAATATCTAATATCTAAAATTCCTAATGATGTTGAAGATGAGACTGCCAGTTTTGCATGTAGATCAGCGGGCCATTTGTGATAGCAGGGCAGATGGTCTAGGATCCTCAATGTAGAAGACTAATGGAATTATTTATTTTAACTTGAACTCGTCCTTACGAGTACCTTCAGTCTAGCCATATAGTACAGCTCCTGGCACATATATTTAACTTTTTTTACCACTTATATGAAATGCATGTTATTTTGGACATTTAGAAACCCTTCTTCCACTTTTAAAAAAACATTGATGTGGGGTTTTTTGAAAGGTGATACGAAACCTGGGCCTCGAATTAAGAAAAATGTCGACAGATCAAATGTGCTCTTGCTCTTTTCACTTCTTCAAAAGTTGTACTCATTTCCATCCTGAAATAAGCTTGCTTTTTAATTGCTTTATTCGGCTATAGCTAGTATTCCAGATTCCTAAACAAAGTAGATGTTAGGCGGAAAAAGAAACCAAACTTCAGTGGGGCTCTTCATAGTTAACACGTAAAAAATATTTATTTGTGACAAGATTATGTGACATACGATTGGCATCACTGCACAAGTAAACACACTGAGTGTGCTGTGAAAAAAGTGGATTTTAAAATTTACATGATTCAAGTATGGCTGCCATTTGAAGGATCAGCGCATTCTGACTCAGCAACAGAAATAATTAAGACATAGAAAACATGTACCGTGTTTCTATCGAGTTATAGAAACACAAGTGGAAGTTTCAGTGGAAACACCAGTGTTTCCACAGCTTTTTCGAGTTCTCCCAAATGTTCACGAGTGTTTCTATAGCTCGATAGAAACACGGAGAACATATTTTCTATTTCTTTTAGAAATCACCGCGACGAAAACAATGAAAGTGACTTGTTAACTTTGATTATCAAAATGTAAATTCTCTTTGCTCGCGCCATCATTACGTGAACAGCTCGTGCTAGTTCTGTGTTTCTATCGAGTTATGGAAACACGATTTCTAATTAATCAACGCGCGTATTTTCATAAGACTGTTTTCTAAATGTTCTTACAGAGAGTTTCCAGACTCAACAAAAGAATGCCACGCCGTCTATAAATGTTTACATTGGTTTTTCACACTCTTGTTAAGGCAGTCAAAGATATAGGGAGCTAAATGAACTGGTAGATTTTCTAGTTAGCTCCCCGTACGATTTAATTACATGTTCTTTTAAAAATTAAGAGTTAATTAAACTACTCGAAATATATTGTAATGTATTGTAAATTAAAAGAGCTACTCCTACTAGTTATATAAGAAAAAGGTACATTCTATTTCAAGTAAATCAGCCATGTACAAAAAATAAGGAATACCATTATCGTGGCTGTGCTAGAATATCTTACCAAATAACTTTGTAATGCAAGTGACTTGTAATAGAATGTGTGGTGTGGACTAAAGTTTAAAAACACCTTCAGATTAAAAGGACTAATCACATGTTTCTGTTTAAGATATCATATTAGAAGCACATTGTGGCTCTTCTACACCACAGCATCGTCGCACACGTACTGCTTTTAGTCGTCACCAGCTAAGAGTTCTGGAAAGTACCTTTTCTAGAACTCATTACCCGGATACAGCGTTGAGAGAGGAGCTAGCTTCATGTACAAAACTACCAGAATCAAGAATCCAGGTAATTTGCTTGCATTATTACAGACTATGCAATATCGTTAGTATTTAGCCCGGGAGTAAGGTTGTGTGTGATTACTCCTTATAAGAGCGACAAAGGTAAGTAGGTGAGAAGCCAGACAGGATTTTAGAGCGTTTTATGGGGGCTATTTATGGGGGCTATTTACGAGGTACAAGCCATCATCATCTGGGTGCAAGCAAAGAATAGAATATAGTCACACAGGCAAAACCCACTTTCTAATTCAATTTCAAGATACCAGCAACAGAAAGCTACAGATACGTGGTGTCAAAACAATGTTTAGGTAATGTTATAGTAGCGTTACATAAATCTTCAGACTAAAGCTCCTTCTTGCTAGGTTATAAGACGGATTTTATTTATATTAACAGATATGGTTCAAGAACAGAAGGGCAAAGCTCAGACGAAACGTGACAAATTGTAACACCTGCTCCTTGATTCCAGTTCATTATCCATCATACCAAGTATTTCAAGGAGACTCTGTCTCAGTAGCAGACCGCTCCACAGGATTTTCACATTGCGAAAGATCGGCATTTCGCATGAACCAGGCTTACCTTCATGACCATATAAGAGAAAATAATTGCCATGGTCTCAACCATCCAGTAAGGGACTCATGTGGCTTTGCGGTGTATCTGTAAACAAAGCACGGAGTACACCATGCTCGCCAATTGTTATTGACAGATTAAGTTGTTTTCTTCTTGCATTGCTGCTTGCATACATTACTGCACAGAGAATTGCAGGACAACTAGGCTAAATACAGCCGGCTAAACTTTACACATGCCTCTACCAATGAAACTAAGAAAAAGCCTTTCATGCCGTGGTTTTTTTTTTCCATATTTTATGACTTTTGTACTAACATAAAGATGCAAATAGCAAGAAGAAGACAAAGTAGTCGCTCTAGATCGCTCACTATAAAAATTTATGAAATCCAGATTCCTTTTATCGAGACTTTCAGTCAGTTTTTCTTGTTGTTGTTGTTTCTTCCTGGTTATAGCAACACGGAAGATATAGCAGTTTCTTAAAGATCGCTTCTCTTATATCTTAGGTAAATTTTTTAAAAAAATATTGGTCAATTCATTTTCTCTTCTCTTGTATCTTAGGTAAATTTTTTAAAAAATATTGGTCAATTCATTTAGTTTAATGTCGTCTCTCCCACCGTCCAGACACTTCTATAATCAGGGTAACCTCATCTCAAAGGAGTAAGAGCAGAGCTTGACAAGAACGAGAGTCTACTTCCCTTGCATGGCTTAATTGTTTGCTAAATCTAATAAAACGTTTCACTTTAGGGCTGTGGTTTCGACTCACCTCGATCATAAAAAAGCCAAATGGATCACTACTGTCATTGAATAGCCTTTAGTTCAGACTTTCTTCAACCGCGCCCACTTCTCTGTTGTAAAATTTCAATTCAAGTGTTCAATAAAGAAATCTTTGTTTACTATAATTGAATCATATAAACAATTCAGTTTCTGATTGAGCTACAAAAATATTAGTTCTGTATTGAGAGGTCATAGCAAAATTAATTATCCCAAGGAATTCGAGATCAACGACACATAAAATACTTTAGTGCCACGCGTGTTTAAAAACTCAAAATGGTCTTGTTAGGGCTTTTGCCACTCCGCTATTTTGCAGTTTTGAAAGCCAATAACTCCTTCAACTCTCAAAGAACTAAAACATTCATCAGGCGCCAAGTTTCACAAGCTCTTCAACTGTTTAGAGTCAATTCATATGTAACGTGATGCCCTCTCTAAGTAGTCGTATGCTAACGAGATAAAATGATGTCAGCAACGATACTTCCGAAAGTAACGAGCAGGTGCAACATGGTAGAGGGGGAGGGTATTGTCGGAATGATTTTGCATCAGAGATTTCGGAGGATTATTTTGTAGGAGCCGGGAGTTTTATCGCAGTTGTAAGCTACCTACATTATCTTTTCTGTTTCGTATCTACTTTAGAAACCATTTTCCTTACTTTGGTAGTTGCAGCATCCCGTCTTTGAATATATTGTAACACACTGTAGTACGAGAGTGAGAGGAGAAAGAAAGATCTTTGCATCCGAGATTTGAAGGGATGAAGGAATGGGCTTACCGGTATTTGAAATACCTGAGGTCATTTGTTTCACTTTTGCATTCCAGACAATTACATTCTGCCTTCTCGGGGTAATCGTTAACTACAACTGGGGTACAATTAAGACCATCTTTTTCCGGTCGTCACTTGTAGCAAACGTTTTAGATGATCTTTTATGTAAACAGAGGACCAGCTTTGCCACAGAAAGCCAGCGTCGCTACGGAAAACGGGATGTACACAACGGTACAATCTTAGTCATATATTCAGTAAGACTAAGAAGATCAATAACCTACCTATCAACAATCTATTACTAATTTTACAAATGTCACTACAGTTTTGACAGAAAATGATTAATTGCTTTTTAAATGAGTTTAATTTCAAAATGGATTCATTTACAGTGCCGCTAGGGCACACAGCTCGCACAACGCGATAAACTTTATAAAACAACACATAGTAAAGCCTGGCGAGATAACAGCTGAAAATTAGTTGGAGCAATCACGTTCTGCTCGCGGTCCAGGACCTCTTTAAAAATTATAACTATTTCACCCAACTGTACAAATAAACTATCTTCCAGAGCCTTGGATAACATTTAACCCTTTCGCATATATTAGATTCTAATAACCGTCCACTGTGCCCGGCAGCGAAGTTTCGTATGTAAACAACCGTTCGTGCGTGTTAAGCCTACAATAGATCGGGAAGAGGATCCCCAATACACTTAAAATTCTTTTAGGGACAAAAAAATATTTCTCCAACGTGGAAGATTTTGAGCTGTAACCGTTCATAAAAGAGGACATTTTGAACAAACCAAACATTCGTTTTCAATCTAAAGGAGTAATTCTTGTGTAACTGGAATGAAGCTAAAGCTCTGCATATGTTGTAATCGATACTGTCGCCATCGCATTGAGGTCATGTCAGAAAGACAGATAAATTACGCGATGGCATTCTCAGTGTACTCTCAACAAGGATAACTGATTTAGCATGTGCTGAAACGCAAATTAAGGAGGAAACAATTGACCAAACTACATTGCAATCTTCATGCCACCCTTAACGTGAGTGAAGGAGAGTCTTCGGCGGAGAAGGTGTAACAGCTAGCTCAACAAAAAGCTAAGAGACTGTTTTCGTGTGCATATCCTACACCCTGCAGCGTCCACGTCTTAATGGGGGAATCAGTGGACAAACTTCCATTTTCGGTGGCAAACATCTTGAAGGGCGATTTATCTAAGGGAGTTAGAAAAGCGAACCCATCTTCTTGTAATGCCAGTAAGGCTTTAACTCTCGCTGAACGACTAGCAGGTAAGTCGTGATTAATCAAGGTTGCGGATTACAGCCTATATTAAGCCAGATTAACGCGCGAAGAATATCCATGCTACTTAATATGTTGAGCCAGAAAAGCTGTCGTTGAAAAGTTAACACCGGGGGAGGAAATCTCTTTGCTGCGGAGTTACCTCGCTCTGCTACAGATAAAAACAACACTGCTTTTGAGCCCATATTCCATTGTAACATTCATTATCTAGGCTTGACTGTTTATCTCTTTTTTAATGTTGAGCAAAATATGACACCCTTTTCCACACCAAAAACGGGAAACCTCAAAACCGTGCATCAGCCTAACTGAGCGAAAACATTCTCGCGATGGAGAAACTCAATTGGACATTCAGGTAATGGACTTGGGTCGTCCTCCCCCGGGATAGGTAACCCTCTCTAATGTATTGGAAAATAGGTTTACCGCAACTACTCTCCTCGCGATATAAATAGGGATAGTAATAAGTAGAGTATTTGTCCTTTGAATGAACTTTTTCTGCCTCAGTAACAAGACTAAACATTGAAAGCTGCATGTTAGGCAGATGTGTTCTTAAGAAATTATTCCCTACCGTAAATTAAAATCTCGTCCTATTTCAATTGAAACCGGCTCAACATTCTGTTACTGTTACAGTTACAGTTCATCTCGATTTGTCGTTATACATTCCACTAGACAGCATTTAGCAAATCGTTGAATCGAAAAAATGAATGTATCAGTACCGAGGAAGTTCAACTTCGATCACATAAGTTTCTTCCTTGGCTATGGGTGGAAATAAACTGGAATCCTGGCAAATGTTCTCGATTTCGCCAACGTGATATTTTTCATGCATAGTCAGACAAATCGAAGGGGAGTGTAAAACAATGCAGACCGCTACTGTTCAGTCAATCATTACAAGCTATGCACATGCGAGAAGGCCATCTCGGCATCTTCATCGGCATATTCATAGTGCGGAAGAAGTATACGTCCTATTTACATCAACCACATGACACGATGCACCAAAACATTGACTTAAAAGGGGAGTTTCTTACATGCATGCACGATAAACACCAATAC
>OMLO01000300.1_pt1 | contig 30105 bp, 16 predicted proteins | sample 1674811 | NCBI WGS metagenome assembly OMLO01 (sample SAMN06265003, study PRJEB25207) | coral metagenome | isolation source: Coral host | place: Mexico:La Bocana,Puerto Morelos, Mexico | collected 2008-11-13
ACACACGAACACATATTTTTATTTAGTCACGCGCACTTGATTGGCTTTACAACAACACGTGACTGGCTGTAATTTTTGCATGTAAGTATTTCAAATTTGGCTTAAATACTACTGGTCTTAGCCAATCACATTTCAGAAATTTCTTAGTCTGTACTATAATGTAAGAAATACCCAAGTTCATCACCCAGTAATTTTACCTGTACTTAAGTTAGAGTACAAGTGTTTATTACAATAACATTTAAATGCTATTACAATTTTCATTCATTCCATATGAAGTTTAGTTTTAAAGATGCTTTTAAATTTTTCTTTCAGGTAAAAAGCACAGTATTAACAGCAGTTTTTGCTATAGTACAGATCTTTTCCCTAATATGGTGAGTTGTTTTTCACTCAGTTGGAAAAAGGATCTCTGTGGTAAATAAAATTTATGAGTATTCTATCCATTTACATATGTAAATATTAGAATCTAGCATGGAGTACAATGGTTGTTTATTATTAATGTAATTGAAATTGTTACTTATGTAGCATAGACATGGAATGTGTGCAGAGGCTTATGATGTATAGCCCTTTGTACACATTCAGTGCCTATGTTACAGGTAATGAGAGTTGCGCTGTTGCTAAATGTAAATTTTAAGACTGTGCTACATTTCTAAATTTACATGTAATAGCCAATATAACAAGAAAGTTTTTTTTTATCCCACATATTTTTAAGCCACTGTATTCCTTTCAAAGGGAGGGAAAATTTGTATGTGCTGTGGTTCAATGTTCAGGACATACATATACAATCAATGAAATTGATTATTGAAAAATTAATCAATCAACAGATGCTGATCAATTTCCTGTTAGATAATTGGCATTGAATGCAGTCAGTCAATTGATGACCAATCCATAATCACTTGAAGTCGTCACAAATCTAATTAGTGGTCACTAATGTGTGTTAACAATGCAGACTCTCCTCTTGAATTTTGATTGCAATACAAAAAGGCTTTAACTAGGCTTTTCTTGAGTGCATCTTTAAGAGATTTCTGTCTTGTATGATATAGTAGCTGAAGGTTTTGTATAGGTGGTGTTGAGCAGCAATGATCCAGTCATTCATAGTAGTCTTTCTAAGGTCATGCACTGATGGATGGAAGTCAACGTAACAAAGATGAATATGTATAATTTAGCTGGAATGATATATTTTATCTATTTCTCTTCTCTCTCACCAGTTACTCGCCCCGGTGTCTGGGAAGAAAAATAAGTTTATAAGCTTTTGTGAATGTTCCCCCGATAATCATACCCAATTTCAGACCAAAATTTTCAAAATCTATACCCGATTTCAGACCAAAACGGCTCAAAAACCATACCCTTTGGGGCGGCACATACCTATATACCTGATATAGGGGAGTACCCCCCCCCCCCGGGTGTTGGTACTCCATGGTGTGGTGAACAGTGTCCTCTGGAGGACAGAAAAAAGCTTCATGAATATTGGTATTCAGAGGACATTTTCATTAAACTTGCTTTGAGGTATTTTAGAAGATCATTGCCACAGATTGCATGGCTTCTGCTGAACTGTCAGTTTTGATCCTTCACAAATCTCTCCAGCAGCCGTTTTAGGCATGACTATGTTAGTTTTGGTGTTTTCCAAGCTGTTGAGAGGTGTTTGAAAATCATTTCCCTGTGTTTTCCAGGAAGGTAAAAAGGTATCTCTTCTTTCCTACTGGAATATTTATTTGGTGATCTTGTTATACCAAGTAAGAATAAAAGTTGCTACTTTCCTGTTGGTCCTTTCTAAAACAAGTGGGCAAACACGAAAATGGAAAAACACACAAAGAAACAAAGAAGGAGCATTGTTTCTTGAGCGCACATACTGCTCTGACATTCAAAATTCTTGTTGATATTTCTGTTGTATTCTATTCTGTAGACGTTTTTTAGTAAGGTTAATAATTCTTGTTAAATATGACATGCGAGAGAGACCGTAGATATATTTTTAAGTAAACAAATAACTGATGTTATTTTTTTCCAAGCGGACACGGTAACGAATCCTACAATCTGATTGGTTCTTAGCGCGGTCCGGATTTTCCTTTCTCTGACCACACGCGGTCAAAGTAACGCTTGCGCGAGTTTTTTTTTCGTGAGTTTTTTTTCGTTTGAGAGCTTGGAAAAATGAATAAGTTATTTACAAGCTTAGGGTCGGTCCGTATAGTGAAAAACTGTGTCCTCGGACTTAAAATGCTGCCCTCGGCCTGCAGCCTTGGGCAGCATTTTCAAGACCTCGGCCACAGTTTTTCACTATACGGACCTCCCACCGTTATTTAATTCATCGATTCTCATTCCCATGAAAATATCAAACTGTACCAAGGGTAAAACAGTTAGGCTCAAAGACGAAATCCTTATATATATCTGTCATGTTAGCAGTAAGTAACTGAAGCCTTCTCTGTTTTTCTTCCAAGGTACTTTGTCAGTTATATTCCAGGTGGTACAACAGGCATGACGTTTTTTACAAAGCTTTTCTCATCTGCAGTCACAAAGACAGTTTCCAGCACGCTTCCTGTTTAACTGTGACAGTGCTCAGAAGTGGTTGATTTGATCTTACAACAAGGACGTTTTCCAGTTCTGTGATATGTTTTGTGGTCTTCGTGTGTTACATACTGGGAATCTGGGAAGGAGGTTGACAAGTACAATATTGTGAGACCTTCCTATTAAGCCTCGCAAGATGGTTGCCTAGGCTACAGGAAACTTTGCGAAATGTAAAGTGCGAGGGTTTTCTAACGGCCATGTACTGTACTGTACTGTATCTGTATGTCGGTACATGGATTAGCGATAACAACTGTGGCTATCAAAGGTCTTGGCTGATTCGAAATAATCTTTTGGAATGTTCGGCTTTCGGCCTTGACAATGCTTTGATGGATCATCTGTCGGTATCTTTCTTGTGTGCCAATGGTATCAATGTGGCAAGAATCAGCTATGCACTGATTCACAGATAAAACAGAGACCTCAAATTAACGTGTGCTGCATGCTTGCCACATGTAGTTATGTAGTGTCACTCGTTCAAGATATTATAACATATGCGTTAAGCAGGCATCAATCAAGGTAATTACTAGAATATAAATATTATATTATGTATGTAAAATGTTAGAGAGAGTGTTAAAGAAAAAATTATATTTATTGTGTATTGTCAAGAGGCAAAGTGCCTTATCTATAATATGAAGAACAGGATAATTCTCTTTTGTGTATAATATACATAATGGCACGCTGGAAGGGAGTGACTTTGACAGTTATGGAATTTGGAAGAATCCAGACACTCCCCTTCTCATTTCCACGCATAAGTCCTGACTTTTACATCAAATTACGCTACACTCGTTCCAACTTTTAAAACTCTACAGCGTTTGTATATTTCAAGCATAGATGACTGAAGTTTTTGTTGAACATTTAACAATTGATTCTTGTCTTCCATTTCTGGTGCATCATGGAGTTAAGATGCTCGCAGGAAGTTGGAGAGCATAAAAGAAATACGTGACTTGCTCCCGGCTCAAGGCATTAGTTCGCGGGATAACTAGTTCTTTTTGTGCAGGTTAATAGCACAGACAGCAGGACATTTTGATCAGACACAGTTTTCTCAAAGGATGGATAACACTGTCCAACTAATAGAGTAATCTGTTTTGATAATTCTTATCTGCTGGATAGTTGTTTTATCCGACCGACTGTACTACCCACTTTTGAACAACCATGGCTAAGGTAAACAGAGAGTTCAAGATAAAAATCAAAGACTATGCAAAGCAGTTATCCCGGGAATTGTAATGCAACATTACTTATCCAAGTTTAAAGTTTTAACTACACTATGCCGGTAAAAGACACAGTAGTGGTCACACTTCACTCGTTATTAATCTCGTCGGCAAAGTTCAGGCTCATTTATTAAGGGCTTCAACTTTATTGAAAGCATGAGTTATCAATTAAGCTCTTGATTTTGCCCTCAATAATCTTGCGATATTCTTCCAGTAAAGCGACACTGGTTTACTCCACGATGAAGTGAACATGGCCTCAAAGTCAAATGGCTTGAAAAATTCCAGACGATGGCTGAAAAGAAAGCACAAAGAAACGTCACATGACAAGGCTTTGTTCAAGCTCAGCTGGTTTACTTCGTTCTCCCATTCACCTCTCCTAACACGAGAGAGTTAAACTTTGCGGCAAAGTTTAATGCGCAAAAACCATGAAAATCTCGGAAACCTGGTTTGACATATTTAAGTCCAAGTGGCTCAAAGGGATTCGTGTAATACTGATTGCAACTCCTTGTAGGAAGAATGCGGTGAAATTATTTGCACAGATACCCCTGTTACCCAGCCCTAAGTATATTTTGTATCTTTTATGGTAGTTCTAAAATGACAAAAGTCTTATTTCTATTATCATAGTACATTGGAGAATAGGATTTGGAGTGTTTTAAACGTTCTGGACAAAGTGGCGAGTTTGCTTCGTAGAACAACATAAAATGGGTCATAAAGCAACTCACAAGTCGGGATTTTTGGTATCAGCTGATGCGGGGTACAGTGATTCATATCGCCTGTTGATCCCTGATCCGTGGATAGCGTATGCATTGATTTTGTGCACTCCAGGCGGGAAATAGTCCATGGGTATTTTAGCGGTTCCAGTCCATGAGCCGTTTGCTCGGTCAATCGTGGCCGTGTACTCTATGGGCAGTTTGTCCTGCAAATGGGAAATTAGCACATCTCAACCCAGATATGTTATGAGTAGTGTCAATGTAATGCAATACTGGTCTATTCAAATCATTACAGTATAAAATCATACCTTGAAAGGCTTTCTTACTCCATTCAACATTAGAAGCAGATGCTGTCCGTGTCTAACAAAGCAAGAAAATTAATATGTTTGGCAGTAATCCATATATATCCATTCATGTATATTTGAATTTTAATCAAATGCGTCAAATCAGTTTCCTAAGTAAGCAAAAATGTAGAGCCTTCCCAGCAATAAATATAACACTTACGGGCTTAACTCAATCTCAAGGTATTTTTCTCTCTTTCCAAGGAAAAACACCTCGGCAACTGAAATCCAAGAATCAGTATGGTGTCAGTAAAGTAGCAATACTGTATAAGCATGGTGTACGTACGTAAGTAAGTAAGTAAGTAAGACTTTACTTCAAGAGGGTAACACTTGACAGTAATAAAACCGATAAACTTGTGGCCCTCAGAAAGAAAAAAGAAAAGGCGAAATAAAATAAAAAAATAACAGAAATTACAACTCTGTACAACGATAAATATCAAATACATGCTATGAACAATTTCATTAAAATATAATTTAAGAATTTAAATTACATGTACCAGTATTCTACCTTTCTCATATCTCGGATGCTACGCGCACTGTGATTGCTTTGTAAAATTGTAAAAGTTTTCGTTTTCCAAAAATTTGGACATGTCTTAACACATGCTAACAATTGAAGAACAAAAAAACTTGGCCAGTGACCTCCAGAACAGACTCGGTTAATATGAATTATACTGGTATGGTGTTATTACTGTAGTAACGCAAATATCATAAACCAGCGTGGTTTCAAGAGTTTTCTTCCTTTCCATAACTTATCAGCCCTTAAAAGTTGTCTTCCGAGAATACGTGTTCTTGCGAAAATGCTCTAATCTTGTGAATTAGGCTCAAGTGATATATTCGTAAAAGCGGGAATTCGCCATAGTTGCTTCAATGTGGCGGGTATGGCTGGTAGGATTAACTGATATGAAGTCAGTGATGGCGTACTGGACCCAGTTGTTGAAAGGGTGGACTTTAAGCCACAGCGTTATTTTTCATGATGTCTTATATAACGTTTTAGATACGCCTTCCGTCTAGTAAACCTTAATTCTACGTATGCATACCCTCATAATCCCATAATCCATCGCAAGCGCTCCCGACCGCGCATGGCGGAGGGCCTGGGTCATCAAAGAATGGTCCACTGACAGAAATGAGTACCACCCTAGAGTTCTGGGCGCTTATTTGGAACTTGATTGGGGCGTGGTTGATTTGTGCGCCGTTCCATTCTGTTTTGATCTCAAAACTGTATTCCTGGGAAAAAAGGAAAAAAAAAAAGGTTTCGCTCGATGGAGCGAGTTAACTTTTAAACATATAAGGCCTAATGTGTTAGTAATGCGGAACTAATGTGCAGGGCTTGCACATTATTTATGCAGTTAGACAAGTTTTCGCCACCAAAAGAATTCAAAACGTCCAAGTCTGAAGCTAGTTGGTTAAGAAGCAATTTACAACGAGACCACAAAATCTGTTTTTGCAGAGTGGTTAAGGAAATGAGAAGGAATATACCTCTTATACGTCAGGTTATCAATCGCGAGATAGACAGTCAAGCTAATGCGAAAATGAAAATAGCACTTATCTCTGAAATCGCGTTTTTTTGTGCCATTATAACAATAACTTCCCGAAAGCCAACTTCTTAGTGAATAAGTTTAAAGGAAGCAGAAAAAAAGACTTGCTTTATAGAGAAATTCGAAGTCCTGGATATCAAGCTGTTTGATATATCTGAAGAGAACTCTTAAGCTACTGAGAAATGGATGAAATCGAAATGACAAATATCGTGCATTCGTCAAACTGCCGTAACATTGATAAGTGTTTTATCTTAGCTTTGGGAAGTCGACCAGTCACCAGCCATTATATTCCGCAAAACAAAGTCTCGTGTAGCAATGGCGAAAAAGCAGTCAACAGGTACCTGTAACTTGTGCAATGGAAGTTAACAACATTTGAAAGAATATTCGCAAAACCACAGAAAAGCGTACCTTTGGACAAGAATGGCAAGCTTTAAAGGTGAAGAAATCCAGCAGTAGAAGAGAAATATAAGCTCGAAGGCAAAACATTTTAACGGCGTGTAGACAACAGTATCGCTGTGAGAACCCAGTTCAGTCCCTCAATATAACGCTCTTAAGATTGGATATTCTATCAGCAGTGATACTTAAATCAATATTCACCATCGCTCAGTTGAAAATATATGACATTAGAAACATTTTTCTGTCTTTAGAGACGTGTTGTTATCACAGTTGTACAGTTGGGTAAATGTGAGAACAGACTATGACATCATGTTTGGACGAAATAGTGTTGTTATGTCAGAAAGCTTGTACACATATAGTACAGACTGTGTTTTGTTTAAACAGCCACGCAGCCGACGACAGCCGTTTTTTAAGGCTTTTTTATGACAAAACAAGTCAAGGGGAAATTGAACTGAATATCTGGTATTTTGCGTGTGGAAGGAAAAAGTGTATTTCGGCTTTTAGATGCCAAAATCGCATTTTATTCGTTATTTTCAAAATATGAAGAAACAATTACAATACAACTACAGCCAGATGAAAAATAGTGTCAAACAGTTTGAGATCTGACTTCCAATCTTTTTTGTCGTCCTTTGCCTCCAGAAAACACTGAATTTAGTCGTGTATATGAAGGGAAGTCGGAATTGCAAGTACTGACTTCGCAAACTCATTAATAATTCACCAAAGGTATTTGGACGTCTGATTTTAATTTGCTTAGATTTTTCATATTTCTACTTTCGTTTGAGAAGATATATAAAACATTTTATAAAGAGTTTTAAAATATTTCCAAACAACCCGAAGCCCGTCCAAAGTAGTCGGCGCGTCGTATATTCAATTCTCTCCTCGTATTTGAACAGCAACCCAAGAGTTTGTAGCTAATGGTCAGACTGGAATTTTTTTGCATCCGCGGTAACCAACAAGTCAGTCACCAGACGCCAGTAAAGGGGAGGGTGATAACTCGTTCGTGATACAGCTGAGATGATTGTGACTGATCCAACAAACATAAATGCAAGCATTTGTGTCTCATGACTCAGTCATATTGTAAATGTGATTGACGTAAAATGTTTGGACACTTCTCGGGAAGATATCATAAAGATCATGTCTTACCCTCTCGCAGAACTGGCATGATTTTGGACAGTGTTTCTTCATAAATGCGAATTGATAAGTGCAGTAGTTCTTTATGCTAGCAAACGTTTGGCATCTTTTCCTCTTATCGACACAATCTATGGACAAAACAATAACCTGAGTCTCTTTTCAGCTTCAGCAGAAGGCGTTATTTACGTACAGTAAATTAGACATTGAAGAAATCCATTTTTTGAAGTTAGGTACAGATTACGTTGCGGGTTATCAATTGGAGTAAGTTTACAATGAGTTTTCTCACATATTCTTACCATTAGAAGTAGTTGGTGGTTTAACGTCGCCATTATTATCATCAACTAAAATGAAAAAAATATGAACAAGGACTTTTAGACAATTTGTCAGTCTTAGTAGATTTGGTTTATGTGTCAAATGCAGCACGTCCGCGTGATCGAGCTGTCTAAAACTGGCTTCAGTGGACTCTGGTAAGGTTGCTGACCCTTTGCATGCAAATCTTTTGAGAAATATTTTACTGGAAAATTGTTTAAGTGTATGCAAATATTCTAAAATATGTCATGGGTAATGCTAGTTCACAGATCCCTGATGACCGGTAAGTTGAATTTGACTTGGTGTAGTCCACTGACAAACACATGTCGGAAAATTAATTTGCGAGAATAAGTATTACAACATTAGCTATACCATGAATTTTTTTTTTTTAAGAGACAGAAAACTGTTTAAACTTTCGATGAAATTTACCGAAACTATTTTAAACAATATCATATTTTAGGTATTGGTATATTTTACGGTTTACAGTACAAAGCAAATTTAACGAGGGCACGGGACAGCCGCGAAATCCAATTTCATTTCACCGACCTCACAGACCTGAATCTATGATAGTTTTTACTTACTGTAACAGAGATCACAGGACTTGGGGCAGTTTGTTTTCATAAACACTGGATTAGTACTGCAGTAGTCTTTGTTGTTTGCTACAAATGAAGCGCACAGGGGCAAAAGATCGCGACAACCTGTAAAAGAAACAGTTCGGTGTCTTAAATTGAATACTAACGTAAAACCGAAGATGACGTTTAATTTCAAATTTCAGTATCAAAGTGCCAAGACATAGAATGTCAACTTGCGTCTAAGGTTGAGAAAATATCCGGTGGTCTGAAAGATTTTGATGCGGTCGTTGCTTAGGCATGATCCAATAACGATACATGTATTTCCTGTTACCTAGCAATTGTGTGCACAAAAACTGGCGGCTCAGTCAATTCTCGAAAACTTGAAAAACTTACCCAAGGAAAATATATCCAGATGTACTCACACTTCTTTTAAATTTCTAACTAGATATAGATAGAAAGTAAAGATTTGTGTGTCTACTACATATATATCATACCGCAGTATCGACAAGTTCTTGCACAGTTCTCTTTCATAAACTCTGGGTTAGTTTTGCAGTATTCTTTGTCTCTAGCGACAAGAGAAGCACAATCATCTGCCAATTTATCTTCACACTGTGGATCGACATCTGATAAATAAACGATACTTAAATCAATTTAACAAGTTTTTTTCAATCAGGAATTATCTAAAGTCAGCAATTCTAACTAAGATATAGTTAATTTGAGATAGGAAAAACAAACAAACTCAGTATGGGATGTTAGGTGCTGCGGCAAGAGGTCAACAGTGAACGAGCAATTGGCCACAACAACTTGAATAAGATCACGGGTATTTGTTCTGAACTGTTGTTCTTTCCGCGTGAAATTTAGAGAATTTTACCTTTAACTGTAAAAATGAGAAAACTATTTCATTGGCATTGGCTGAGAGCAGGCCAATTTATCGCTACATGAAAGTGGCTGAAAGTGTGATGAAGCAGTAATCGTACGAAAGCTCGGGCAATTTAACAACTCGTTTTATTTAAAAGTTATTTAGTCATATTACACTCTCCTTAAAACTTGTCCAAATACTAGTAATCACAAGCTACCGACTTCGTGAGTAAGGCAATGTCCATGGTTAAATTCTCTATTAAGAGTGTTTTGGATAACTACAAACAAAAAAAAAAACAGACTAAAACCGAACTGAGGCAAGTGCAGTTTGCCTGTTACTAGTTACGGCCCTACCTATATAGATACTTAAACAAGGTAGGCTTCTTGCGGCTGAATCTGTCACTGGAACATGACAGTATCATTAAGATAACCATTTGTTTCAGTATTTCCACTCTTACCACATAAGTTGCACGACTCGGGGCAGTTTTCCTTCATCTCACGGTTTTTGCAGGAATCTTTGTCATTTGCAACTATTGACGCACAGTCCGGAAGAATGTCCGCACAACCTGTTAAAAATCGACGTCACAATTTCTAAATACATGTTTCGAAAGAGCAGTTCCGAAAGAAGCAGATTGTTCTAACATACAACTACATTGCAATCCCACCTTGCAATTACATACTTATTACGGACACTTTTTGGCTTGAAGAAAAATGCCTCGTCACATTCGTGTTCTCGTTGGTGGACTGGAAATAGCTTTACAATGGAGGCTCATGGGGGGAATGCAAATAAATGACAAGACTTCTAGCATTAGCCTCAGTTGCAAGCTAGTTCCATACGAATATGGTCTATTATGGTCACCCCTCTAATACGACATAAACTCTTGTTGTCATTCGGATCGCTTATTCAGTTGCTAAGACATTAACGCAGTAAGTGCCTTTATTTATTTATTGGTTAATAAATAAATTAATTAATTACCTAAAGGACCCGGCTGAATAGTGCTTTCGGTAGTTGAAGGTATGATGGTTAGTGAAGGCGAAGGAGATGACGGAGTCAACGGAGACTCGGTTGATTCAGACATCTGCATCGATGAAGAGCCAGCTAAAGTAGAATCTGTTGATGAGGACTTCGTTAAAGGAGATTCTGTTGATGAAAACTGGGTTAAAGGAGAATCTGTTAAAGAAGACTGGCTTGATAGAGCTTCTGCCGTTGAAAGCTGTGGTTTCAGTGGAGTTGGAGTAGATGGAGAGGGCTGAATCGTGGAAGACGTAACTGGTCTTGACACTGTGGATATCTCTGTTGAAAAAATAGAACTCATGACAGTTTAAACAATAGGTAATAAACCTAACAGCAAAGTATATATATCTTATTAGACGTTTTGTTGTGTAGTATCGCTGAGTATTTTTTTACGAGTTGTGCCGTATTTTGAAAATACAAACAACGAGTAAACGTTCTCAGCGATACTACACAACAAAACGTCTTATAAGAGAAAACCGAGAAAAACCTGTCAAACCGGTCCTATGGAGTACAAATATCGCGTGATATTTTTTTTATTTTTAGGCGTTATTTTTTACTCTACGAAGTGCATTTGGATAATAATTGAATTAAATGTAATTTGACAAATAAGATAAGACCTGAGCAGATAAAACGCAACTGCATTGTATGAGATACAATTATGAAAAGAGATCTTAATTCCACTGTTGATAAGGAACTATGACGACGTTAGTAAGCAACGTCAAAGGAATAAAAAATGAAAGAACAAATGGAGAAACTAAGTAAAAGATAAAAGAATATTAGAGCACTTACCGCAGATATTACAAGTCCTTTTACAGTACTTGGCGAAAAATGGAGAGGATTGACACTGATTTGGATTATTGACATATGACGAGCAGTCCTCTAGAATATCATCACATGCTGTAGAAAAAGCAAAATTAAAATGGCATAAAAATAGCATTATTATTCATTTCTATGTGATAATTGTTGACATTGCTAATCAAGTTGAATACGTATAGGAATTACTGGCAGTCCGGGGTAAAATCCCCTTTCACTGGTTTTCAACGAGGAATTGCAACCAGGATTTAGCTAGGAAATCAACTTTGAGACAATTTGGAGAATTCGATAATCCCTCTCCCCGGCACATTTTCATACTATAAGAACAACCACTAAGATACGCTCTTTCATCTGTCTGATAACCCAATGATGTCCTGCAGCCAAATTTCTAGAAAATTCAGCTATTGTTACCGAAGTAAAAAGGTAAGCCATTTTGTTTTGTTCGGAGGATGATCCATTGTGTAAGGGGCCAATCGGAGCGCGCAAAAAAACAATATTCATTGTTTCGTAAGTACTTGCTCATGATATTTTGCTCATCTTGCTCATGATTTTAATATCCATTTTATTTTCTAACCGTTATCGGCTCTATTCTAGTGGTCTCCGCCGTAACATTTTCGTAACCCTGGACTATACTGGATACCTCGAAAAACGTCATCCAATAATTGCTGTTGCACAACTGGTTGAAGCAAACCTGCGCTTTTTAAGAATGAGAAAGGCTGGCTGAGTCGATAGTGCAAACAACGAAAAAGCAGACGACAGAGAGATAAATTTCAAGAGATATCAAGTAACCAAATGACAGTGATATTATTTACCGCAGTAGCCACAAGTACTTGGGCAGTACTTGGTAAAGAACTCTTGAGCGCCATGACACTGGGACGGAGACTTGATATACACTGCACAGTCTGGCAAGATGTCTTTACATGCTATAACACATACAACAAGAAAATGAGGTAGAAATGGAGGTTATGGAAATTGAAGAAAAACCTGTCCACGCTTGAGGTGAAGTTTGGTTTTTTAGATAGGGCCTTTTTTTTTCTTTTAATACATTTAAAAAAAGAAAAACACTTTACTCGTGGTGTTTATTGTTTCCCAAGTGAGAATATAGGAACATTGTTTAGAGAGCTAGCAATCCACGTGGAAAAGTGGTAGTTCGTCCTGTTGCTATATTTGTCAGAAATCGTGGTCACGTGATACCACCTTGCACTTGTGACCAGAAAACCATTTCCCCACTCGCCTAACTCTCAACCCGCTTGGCTCCTGCCCAGTGTCTATCTGTCTGTCTGTCTGTCTGTTTGACTGTCTATTTGTGTGTGTCTCTGTGTGTGTCTGTCTGTGTGTCTGTTTGCCTGCCTGCCTGCAGACCTACCTACTTACCTAACCACCCACCTCAGCACGTATTTATTTATTTATTGATTGATTATTTACTACATTGAAACTCACGTGATAATATTGTCGGAGGAGGTGTTGGACCTGTGAAAACAAAACAAGTGAGCAGAGTAAAAGTGCGGTGGTTTTATGTTGCCCCAGTACGTGTCTTGGATTGTAACAACCCTCCTGTCGGTTGGGATTATTTGTGAAGGTTCAATTATTTAAAATGTTTTGACATAAGTCACAGCGTAAAGTACTGGCTACCTTGGTAATAGCATCATTGCGATTACCCAGCCAAGTGCTTTTGTTTCTCGCAAAGTGTGGAAGAAAAGTATATAGGCTAAAGTGCAGCCAAAAATAAAATAAAAAGTATTATTTAATGGAACACGAGTGCACTCGTAACTTAATACCGAATTTGAAATATGGCCTTGTAGTTTGGAAAAGCTAAAATGCAGTAGTAACAAGAAAAAAATGAATTAACTAAAATATTGAATACAAGTAAGAGATTAAATGGTATGAATTGAAGTCATAACATATTAATTAAGTAAATGAAATGATTACCTAATTTATTTTTTGATGAATTCAATCGCCTAATAAATTTCAACATAATAAAACAACCCACAATCGAACAAGAAATTGACTCAAGAAATTTAAAACCCACTAGCAAGTTTCTGATGTTGTACTAGCATTTTAATGTAGGGAGGACTCCTAACTGTTTACTCACAGTAGTTACATGTCTTGAGACAATATTTTCTGGTAACACTGCTGTATTTGTCGCAGTCTTCCATATTGAAGTGATATGCACAGTCAGGAAGTACGTCTTCGCATTGTCGTCCTGCCACAAGAAAAAGAAGTTTAAAAAAGACTGTGGAACAGGTACTTGAAGAGTTAGTGAGATGATCTTAGTTTAAAATGTGAAATGCTGGAGTTGTTTGGTTCATATCGTGCAACGGACCTAAGATTCTTGATTCTGATGAAAATGCCAGTGATTTGTTTCAAGCTTGTTAGAAACAATAAGCATGGAAAAATGGGTTACGCGTTGTATGTCGTATCGTGTTCTGAGAAGATATTCGTAGCGTCATTGACTGTTGCGTATGCCAGAAGAGCATGTGGGTTTTTTTGCAAAATTTCATCTGATTTTACTCTTTCATATACTAAGTTTCTTTGTTGCCTTTTTTAAGATGTTTGTATCAATAAAAAAATACTGAGTTTTCTGCGAAATTCATAGCGGGTGGTGAACAGAAATAAACTTCCATGATATATTTTTATTTTTGTATTTGACATCAGATTCTGGTAACTGTGCGCACCCTATGCAACTTTGAGTATGGCACTCGGACTCTTCTATTTTCATGCTTTCTGTACATCTCAAGTTGAGTGTTGGTGTTCGCATGTATTTTCCGATGGTTCATAATGATCAGGAAATATTAATGGTACTAGTAGTAACTTCTGCCTGAAAATCAGACGTTAAGGTTGTCTGTGAAAAGATAACTTTGCCTCTGTTTTTCGGTTATTGACAGAAAAGGTGTCACATACGTACCACAGACTCTTCGTCTTTCATGGTTTGCTATATATTATCAGTTTAAACCACAAATTCTAATACTTGTCTCTGCATGTATTATTTGATTGTTTATACAATAACATGTTTTTGCAATAACATTTTGCCCGTAAAATCAGTGAAACGTTGAGGTTGTCTGAGATAAGGTTTGTTAGTCCGTGATTTCCAGTTATTTTTTATTTGTATGGCGTGACACAATGTCACGCACGAAAAGAACAGGTTAATCACAGTAAACCGAAGTCGAGTTCGAAGTTGCCGAAAAATTCCAAAACAACTTGAGTATTAAGTATATCATGGCATAGCCTTGTGCGACTTTTTTTTGTTTCTCACTTGCAGAGAACATCCATACTCAACATTATTTTAAAATGTGCTAAATTTCTAAAACGATATCGCACTCGGACTAGTCTTACGACTTCGTGATCTTGATTTGCATTAATGTGGCATATTTAGAGGTAAAATGACAATGAAAAGTTTTGGACCTCTGTGTTTCACGCGCATTCAATCACGAAAAATTTTGTAAGAGAAAACTCTGTCTTTTAACATTTATTGTACAAGACCTAAATCTGGAACAACGAACGTGAAGAGAAAAATATTTTTAGAAAGAAAATTCAAATTTTTTAAGTTTACTTTCTTTCTGCAACTTTAATATTCGATCGATTCGACTAATGATTTATTGATCTTCTGATCTGTAGAATGACAACGCGGATTATTAATGCTTTACTTGAAACAGAGACGAAATATAAAAGTACATATCAACAAAGCGGGTGATCAAGATTCAAAACGTAGCTTGAACACTGAGGTTAAATTGTTAGAAAAAGTTTCTCAAACAATTGGGTCAAACTGACGGTGACTGTTGTTTAAACTGTTGAAACACTCTGTAGTCGACTTCAATCCAGCGGATTTGTAAATTGTTTCAAAATAGCTCGGTTGCCAAGAACCGCTCATTTTACACACTGTGGTGTAGTTTAGTCGAGGTTTCGTCAAGTGTCAGATCTTGTCATCTACACGGTTTAAGATATGCAATCAATGTCTTGCTGTTCTGTGCACATTGTTTATCATAAACCTACCTTGAGTGAAGGCCTTGCGCGTGCTAAGATCTTGCAAAGCGAGTGCAAGTATCCAGAGACAAACAAGCAACTCCTGAAACGCCTTCATGTTTTGTTAAGATCCACGCGAGGGGCAATCAGTCTTCGCTCTCCAGCCATAAGTTGACGCGGACTGAGTTGCGTTATGCCCGATTGGATATGAGACCCGCCAAAATGTCTCACGTTACGTGCCAGTGGATATCTGTACAATAGTAGCACCGGAAGCCATGCGTGATTACGGAGGTTCTGAATATTTGAGGTAAGAATCTTGGGCAAAATTTGTCGGAAATTTCAATGACAAAGGCGTTTACTATCCAAGCCAGAAGCCTATGGGAGTCTAAAATGTCTACATCGCCTGATGTTAGAAACTAGAATACACCAACTTTAGTTTGAATAGCAACTGTGTAGACACGAGCCAAGGCCGTGTACAGCCAGGTCCGAGTCCGATGACACAATTGAAAAAAACATAAAGAAAAGATTCAGTACAAGAGTTTCCAAATGAAGTTCCACGCTTCCTTCCTTTTTATTTTTATGAGTTAAATATAAATAAGTGCTCACTCAGTAGTTATGTAAAAATATCGATCCAAATGTCTGGAATTTAAATATATGCTGTTCCTGTATTAAAATTACATTACAAAGCCCAAAATTATTAACATATCAACCTTTGACACTTTCTCGTCAAGCCCGTTGCCATCTATTTACGATATGATTTTGAATAAAACATATTCACATCTTTAGGAACGCTAATACCATTTTTCAAAACACTGCATTTTACTTCAAGTAAACTGCAGTGTGACATAGCTTTGCGCCTGCGCACATTCCAGTAAAAAGTTTTGAAAAAAAAAAAACACGTAAGCATTGTAAAGCTGTAAATATGTTTCGTTTAAATTTCCAGACATTTAGATAGAAGTTAAGACCGCAATATCTAATTTGATCCATTTGATTTGTTTACCGAGTTAACGGGGAAACTAACCGTACCCGATTCAGCAGAGACTTTGCGAAATAAAAAAAAAAATAAATTGAGTTGGACAAAATGTGGTAAGGAATTTGATGAATGCCGGTTCACAGACCGTCTGGCCCCTCGAACTCGTTCCAGGGTCTCTCTCCTCTGCCTCCATTATCGTTGGAAGAAAGACCTTTGTTGCAGCTGCTCATGTGACCACAGAATCTGGTTGGTAAAAAAATCCGTTGGGCGGGAGGGGTGGCAGTGTTTGGATTGTTGCTGTGACAAACTTTGTGGAAACCTCGTTCCCAGGGTCTCTCATCCTACCGTCCCCTGGAGCGGTAAGATGAGAGACACTGGGAACGAGGTTGACTTTGTGGGTTTCAAATCCCCATGCAGTAAGTGCAGCAGCTAAAAACCACCCGCTTTATCGGAGTTGGAAGTCGAATTTTGCCGATGACGAATGCTGCATTATTTCTATCTATTCGAAAATATAAAGGACTATCGTTCACAAAGAAATTCGGCAGCACAAACCTTTTGACGGTTAGCACATGTAAAATGTCATGTACCAAATCGAGGTGAAACCAGTGGATCAGTTTCTTGAATACTTGAATTTGGAGATGATTAATTTTCTTCTATGTGAGGTATTTCGAGATCGACAAAATTTATTTGTTGACTCTACCCCGGTGGAATTGCTGTGTCAATGGTAGTCACATGACTTCATACGCGCAAAGGTTTCTTGTAGTAAATAGTTTGCAAAGCCTTCTGGTAGCTGAAGTAAAGATTGTGAATATGAAACCTGTTTAAGATGGGAGAACGGAAAACAGAATACATTCACAGATTTTCCTTAAAAAGTCCCATTCAAACCTTCTTAGGATAATCTATCTACGTCTGGAAATGGCAAATGATTCAGAAAATGACGTAATTTCAGAGCTTAAACGTACCTTAAAAACACTATGGCCTCTTAAATGACTTTTATGGATTCTAACCAGGATCAAAATACTCGTCAAGTCTAAAACCAAGATATTTTTTGAAATCGTTCAACATTTCAAAGCAGGGAGTGGGCAGGTTATTTAATAAAACGAATACTCGATCGTAGAAGAGGAGCCGTATCTACAGTTTTCATCGGAGCGCAGGGCACACTTATATCAAATTAAGAAGAGAGGACCCTGGAACTAGGAAAGCGATTGACTTTGTGTTGTCCGTACCGTCTGGTCGGGGTGACATGTCATGTTGCCGAAATTCAGCGACTACCTTTTCCTAATACACATACAACACTGTCCTAAATTGAGTAGTGGATGGTACAAAACAGTGGTATATGGATTTCTGGAAAACAAAAGGACCTTGTCATGAGAAGAAGAATTTTAGTTATGGCAGCAGGTAATTGTCCGCTGCGACGACGACTTGTTAAACAAACGGGTTTCAGGCTCCTTGGATCTTGGCATCGTCTACTGATATTAAGCTGTGTTGTACTACTTCTTATGGTGTATCTTCATGTTAATTTAAACCCAACTTCCTTCGTCGAAAGTCGGCCATGGGAAAATAAAGAAAAATGTGGCGTCAGTACTGTGGGTAGGAGACACCTCATGAACATCACAAACCAAGTGTGTCAAATCTTACATCAAATGCACATTGCTTATTGGCTCTTTTACGGAACGCTTTGGGAGATGCGCCGCCTTAAGTATCCTTTAATGAGCGAAAACTCTGTTGACATTGGTATTCTCGCAGACCGAGCTTTCACGAATAAAACGTGGCGTGAATTTATGGCGCCATTTAAATCTGCAGGTTTCATTGTTTCTGGCAACAAAGAACGTTTGTTTATCAAAGGTTCAATGAATTTTCGTAGGAAGCCGTTCAAAGATCTTTTGGTCAAAGTTTATACGTTTTATAACTGTAATGGCGTAGTTCAGCGTACAGGGTTGTGGTCTTGGTTGTTTTTCATAAATTACAAAAAATATAATTCTTTCCCGTCGTCGTTTTTGGCACCTGCCCTCCCCAAGGTTCGCTTCGGAAGTCTGGATATTCCTGTGCCACGAGGAGGGCTGGAAGTATTACGATACATCTATCCTACACATTGGAATAAAAACATAACATCTTACTGTTATTTCACAAAACCATCGCTAGACTAACACTAAGTTTGAACAGAATTCTCAGACTCCAGGTTTCCTTCACGATTGTTACTATGGAGATGGCAAGAAAAGTCTCATATAGCTGTAATAGGAAGAGCTAATTAACTCTGATTGTTTTGCAAACAATTTTCCTTGGATTTATTTATAAGCGAAGAGTAAATGTCAAATATTAAAAACCCTGAGAAGATAACGTCTTGAGCTTTACCGATGGCTGGCAATCGAACCACCATGTTTCAGGTTCCTTAGAACACAGAAAGTTGGTTTTATCATGATGTTAACTTCAAATGCTGTCGTGGCAAGAGCACCATTGACCAAGGTAAATGTTATACAAGGATAGATGTGGTTTTTACACCGATGTGGGCATTTAATGAGGAACTTTTCGGCTCTCTGTTGTTGCGTCAACATCGCATAAATTATAAATTCATGTGTGTGTCCGCTTATTGACAATGAAAATTAGCTGATGAGCGCGCGAGAATTTCTGCAGTTATTGTAAAATGGCGTAAGGAAAGTCACGTGATAACTAAATTTGTTTTAGATCGATGAGTTACCAAATTTTCCAAGGTATGGGGTTCCCCTAGCGCGCCTTCACGCGCAGGAGCCGCGATAATAAATACGCCAATATGGATATGACATCGACTCTAATAACAAAAAAAAAAACGAAAATAGTTACTGCATTCAAACCACACACTCCTTCAGTTGCTTGGTTTTTAACTACCTCTTCTTTATTTGAATATCCTTAAAATTAGCATATGAAATATAAGCTATATGCTCTACATGGTTCGAATTTGTTAAAATTCCTCTTTGACAACATTACCACAATTTATCAGAACTTTGCTCAACCTGCTTGTTTATCAATCATAGAAGAAAAACATTTTTTAAATCCGGTTTCTCAGACTTCATGTTCATTGCTCTATTGACCGCTACATATATAACGATTCCCAGTTCACCTCTAACCCTCCTACGAAGAAAGCTTTATAATTTTGGTGTTTCAAGCCTGTGGGTGTGGTACTTCTTCCACATAGATCCGGGACACTGACTTATAGCCTGTGTAGGCGTCAGCAGATCCGTGTCCAGCACAGTTACCGACCCAGAATCCCACGCGTACAGTGCCCTTGTGGACTTTCTCACACACGCCTTCGATTTGCCGTACACGGTGCAAATCATTTTGGGTGCGACTTTTTATTTGTCCATTTTCCATGTAGACTATACCATCAATCGCTGCCGGAGCAGAGCACTCGGCTCCATTGAAGGTGAAATACCATCGTCTGCAGCAAGCATGGCAGCCATAGAGGCGAAGAATACCATTCCAAAAGACACGCAGGCCTGTTATTTCGGACTGTTTCTTGAAAACACATTCCTCAAGAAATTAAGAAACTAGGTCAACTTAAGGAATCACAAAGCATGAGTAGATTTGTAAAAACAAAAAGTCTAGTAAATAGTAGATGGCATAAAATTTACAACATTGCTATATTAGACTCGAGTGTTCCAGATTGCTTTGTTGTTACCATAATATTTCGTACTTGGTTTCTCTTGTTTGTCGTGACTCGACTTTAGTAGTCTTAATCCATTAGCCATCAGTTAGTGATTACGCCTACAAGAAAAACGTCGGATTCTTCTATAATATTTTCCTTGATCAATCCAGTGTCCTTTCCGTCACTCAAAGTTTACCAAACGCATTGTTTCCAATTACCTCGAAATATGCCTGGAGGGCCTTGGCTTCCTTTATCGCCGGCGTTTCCTTTTCCTTTTGCAAACTTTTTTTTGATGCGAGGTTCATGTTCCTTCCAGTTCGTTATTTACCATCATTCATCGTTTTCAATAGTTCATTAGCGACATTTCCGCTAAGCATGTCCGCGAATGCTTCTCTTTATATCCAATGAAATAGGTTTATTTTGTTTCTCTGCGATTTCTGAACACCAAACGTCAAGTTATGCTAAAATCAAAATTAGTGATTCAACGATTAACTATGAAGTTTGTTTACTGTACGCATTTTCTTGTCGTTTACTAATTCAACAGTATTTTTTTATGTTGAAGTCCTATAATATATTCGTTTGTTATTACACGCGCTTTTTGAGCTGTTTGAATGTTAAAGATAAACAGAACTTTATCTTCAGTCAGTAAAGCACACCAAAATCTAGAACAGCTTGAATTTTTAATCGAAAATACAATGAGTGGTAAATGTGTCGACTGTGATTACTGGTCGCTGGGTTGTAAGCCTTACTACAAAGGGAACAAGTTGCAAAGTCGAGCTACTTTAACGACGACGAGTGACGAAAGAAAGTCAGGACACACTAATATAGAATGGACCGGCTCAAGTCATTTCAAGACGATTATCGCGCAAACTGCCCTCTTCCTCTCTCTCGGTTAGCTTTGTGTCTCACGCTTACTGCCCTCACCTTCTCCTCCCTCTGTTATCTTAACTCCTACTCCCTTGGTTTACTTTTTTTCTAACTGGTACATTATTACCCTGACCCTCTCCTCTCTTTCCAGCCACATGCCCCATGGGTTCTTCTTGGCAACATTTTGCGAAGTTACGTTGTGTCGCCCTAGTTTCGCTCACCCTACCCCCTCTGTGTAGACCCGTCCTATTCTCTTAGCTTACTGTTTGTCTCGTCGCAATTCCCATTTTCCCTTCTGTTCTCCCTTCCTTTCTCGTCCCATTCGCTCGACTCCCTTTTTGTCTTCCCCCAATTCCCTCGGCCTCTCCTCTTCCTTACAGTCTCGTCCCATTCTCTTCGCTTCATTTTGTCTCGCCCGATTCCGCACGTTCCTTCTTCCGCTTAAGAACCCCACCCGATTCTCTTGGCTTAGATTTCGTACCACCATAATTTCCCTCTGGTCTCTACACTTTCACGGGACAACCCTCTTCATTAGTTTTTCATGGTAGGAAGTGCCGGGACCTGAGGTTTTGCTCAAGTTGCAAGACTCCAGAAAGCATAGCCCACAGAAAATAGCCCAGAGAAAATACACGCACTAATTGGTTAAAAATCGTATTTCTATATCTCGATTGAAACACAGAAAAGTTATAGACTACATTCTCTTTGTGTTTCTATCGAGGTCAAGAGATTATCAAGGTAAGAGAGTGAATCGCCCATATAGGCCTTATACCCAAGGTAATCCCAAAGTTATTCTTAGACATGGTACCCAGTTCTACCAAGGATGTTAATCGCCGCGTGATGCGTGGACTTTCTAAGCGACTTTCTCGAGACAACCTGAAACGAAATGGCGAATGGCGGGAAATGCTTTGGTTTTCAAAAGAAGTCTATTTGTGAAGTTGGGCTTTCGTTTGTTTTGTGCTCGTTTGGCTGTTCATTATTTTATCGTTCATTCGGCTTTGTGTAGGTAATTATACAGTTTCGAGTACAATGTGAAATTAATTTGAACGAGTGAGTTTTTCAAAAATTCACTGAAATTGCACGAGCCGCTTATTAATAATATAAACATGAAAAAAAAACTGCGTGGAGGAAGGGCAGGAAGATCTTTCTTAAATCCTTTTTCATTCATTCGAGTACTGACTCTTTTCAAAGTTTCCGCACAAATTTTCGTCATCATTTTTCGTGATATCATTGTCTTAGAAAAATGCATATTGTGCTTCATCCAAGCATAATCCAGAATTACGATGTTTAATTTGTCCTGGTGTTACACTTAAACTGCGTTGCTCTCAGTCAGTTGTCCTGGTGTTACACTTGAACTGCGTTGCTCTCAGTCAGTCAGAATCGACTTATTTTTTAATGTATATTATTAACGGAGTTTGAAAATATGCAAACGACAACGGCAGAGGAAAAGAGTACAATGGCTGTGTACGCAACCGTTATAATTATTTTTCCATTTCAAAACAAAAACATGGAATGACCACATTCTGCGTATTTTAGAGAATATGAAATACGACGAAAATTTTTTTCCCTTTTCGAATTTTCACGCTGTCGTACATATTCTGTTCAGCTTAGCCTATCGATCTAAATATGAATTGGTTGTCACGTGACCGTCCGTACCTCCGCATCCCATACCTTGGAAATAAGAGAGTTGCATCATGGTACGTCTTTAATTTTGGAAATCGATATTATGGTCAATTGACATCTGTGAAAATAAGGTTTCCGCTGACCAGTATCACGTGACCACATCAAGGGCTCAGGTTTTTAGGTCATCGAGGTTGCTTGTTTATTTGAAGTTGACCGCTGCTCTATTTTCGATTGGATTGCAGTTTCAAGCTCTAAACCTGAGCCCGCGATATGGTCACGTAATGGTGGAGGGCGGATACCTTTGACAGCTTTTAATTGACCATAACGTGGATCTCCAATATCAAGGATGTACCTATCGAAATGGTGCAACTCTTATTTCTCAAAGTACCGGACTCAGCTCGCGCATGCGCAGTGCAAGTAGCGTTCGGACACGGACAGACAGGTAACAACCAAATTTTTCTAGATGCTCTGTGAGTTACCAAAATTTCGTAGTTATTAAGCTCCGCTCGCGTGCCCTCGGCTCGCCTCCGCTATAAAGATAACAATGAACTTTGCCAGGTTAGTTCATATTTTAGCAAACGCCTTATCCAATAATTTATACCTGGTCTATATCAAGTCTGTGATATTACCTCTTCCCTTCGTTCCCATCAATATTTTTTTTGCAATGGTTTTTATATGTGGTACAATACAACGCAAAGAACGCAAGCAACACTTAATTTTGTTAATGGTCTGTTCTTCGTTCATGCCATCCACACACTCACTGTTAAGTCAATTTGTTCTATATTTTTAATGTGGTTAATCATCAATGTTGTATATTTATTGTATAGTTAATTGACCGAGTTAAATGACTAACTGTGATGCGTTAAGGTTACTGTACACCTTCAAAGACCGAATTTTGTGACTTTTTTTCTGTGCTCCTGATATAGCTAAAGCATCAATTTAAAGTTTGTTGAAAAAAGTTTTTAAAATCATTCATCGATCGCGAGATTTCGGGGAAAAACTGTTTTGGAGAATAGTCAATAAATAACTAAGGCATTGTAATCCACAGCACGCAAGAGAGTCATGTGAAAAATAGCTTTATAATGCATCTAGGGACAAAGAACTCACAAAAAAACTACATAAATTGGATATTTTAGAAATGGTGCAAAGGATTCGAATGGAGGCTAGCAATTAACTTGGAGGAAACCGACAACTTTTCTCAGTACGTAAGAACTGGGTTATAACTTAGAACTAAAACAAGTATTAGTAAAATAAACGACTTACAAAAGTAAAGTTAATTGGTAATATACATTATTATATGACTAGCTCCGTGAGTGGTCAATGATGATGGAGCTATCTTGCCCGCTCGGGATACGGGCTTTGTCCCGCAAGGAAAAGTTATCATGTTTTGGTGTTTTATCCCATATAAGAAATCCTTTATTGACCAAGCTCGTTCGCTTAAGATGGCTGAATATTGGCGTTGTACGTTTTCATTGGCATCGTACGTGTTTATGGTCCATAAAAACGTAAGGAAGAACTTGGCCAATATCCAGCCATCTTGACCTCACGCATGGTCAATAACCCATATTTATAGACTGACGTTAGTTTCTTATATTAAAGGTTGTTCTCTTTTACTAAAATGTAATGAATGGTGATAACTTAACAATTTTGAGTCATGAATGTCTCACTTTACTCGATGTAAGAAACCGATTGCTGCAATTAAAATCAGCGCACAGCTGTTGATTTGTTAGCAACAGAAACGAGATAAATTGTCTGTAAGGCCAAAGTTCGTCACCAAACGTGCTTTCCATGTTTTCAGTGCGTGACGTCATACTGGATGAGTAGTTTGACGGTTTCTTGAAGTTAGGAAACTGATAAGAAAGTCGAAAAATTCACAAATGGTCAGAAGGCTGCATCCCAGAAATAATCCCATGTTACCTCCGATCTCACCTGCAGAACGAAAGAAAACGCAAACCTTCAAAGTTAACGTCCACTTTAACAGAATTACGCATGATACTAATGTAAGGTTGCGAAAGATCCTGGCATACTTAATCACGTGGTCTGGGTGTGTAAAGACCTAAACAGAACCTAGTTTTTTGTTTGTTTCTTATAGGTTTCAGTAGTAAGGTGTTTGTTACATGATTCAATCGTTTAATTATCACTTAATGAAACCGCTATATTAAGAGAACAGTCATTTGTCATTCTGAATTTAGTTGAAGCATAAATGAATAGAAAACAGATGTAACGAGAGGGTTTTAATGTAAAAATCTGTCTTTGCACTAAACTCTCGCGCAAAATCACTTCTCATACCAAACAAGGAGTTGCTATCATAAGCTGCTTCCTGCTTTTGCATCTCATAACTCAGTGATTTGAATCCCACTTGTAACAGCACCAGATTATCCCTGAGAAGTAAGAATAATATATGAATAACAACAAGTGAGATATTTATTATGTTACGGTTATCAGCTGAGTAGGGCGCGACGAAAGTTCTTTACCTGAAAATCGTGTTGTTGTCATGGGCAACTGGATCCGTTTCCAGTGACAACTTGTCGGCCTTTGACGTCATTGGCAGCAAAGCGCGCAATTATGTACGCGACTCGACAGGAGACGCACAGCTAGTGATATTGTTGCCAATGGCAACGAGATACGTTGTTTGTAATATCGCCGTAACAATAAGGCCAAAACTTCGTTACCAAACTATGTGCCTTATTTTGAAAAAGGTTTTTTAAAGCATACCATTAATTTAGTAAATACCGAACCCTGTCTTTGATGATTTTTTAAGAAAGAAAATAATATTGAAAATTGAAAAATAACTCAAGGAATATCATGTTCCGCTAATATAGCGTATCTTGGGATTCCTCTAGTACTCAAACGCCATTTTGCCGTCTCAGTGGTCTATGACAAGAATGTGGATATTTCACTGATCTATGATTTACTTCTCCATAAAAGCTACGTCTCATAACTCTACACAAACAGGATTGACACACACAGACGACATACTACACTACCTTTGGTACTGCAAGCTGTCATAATAGCCATCCAATATTAATGAATTAGCAGTGCCAATGTCCGGAAACCTTGAATAAGATACTTCAGTACTGTATTTAGTATGAACACAGGGGACTTGGCAATCACAAACGTCCTCGTCTATATATGCTACACAGAAAAAGACATCATCACTCATATATCCAGCTAGGGATGACACGCATTTCATCTTGGTTATTTCCATAAGAAACATTCGGAAAGGTCAACTGTTGAAAAGTCTGTCTTGTCTGTTTTATTGTTCGGACAAAAAGGTGCAAAACGAAAAGAACTGATTGGTCTTGTAAACGAATAAAATTTGGAATAAAAAGATGCCAAAAGATCATGGACCTTGTTTTTCATATGCAGACTTCCTTGAATTTCATAGCAATTTTTCATTTCAACGCTGTTACCAAAAGGCCTCTTTGAAATACTTTGAAATAAAGAATAGCCTGATAAAGTAAAGTAAAGTAACTATATTTATACACGGTTTGTGTTTAAAGCTACAAGCTTGTGGGGCCGTGTATGTGAAACAAATACTAAACACAAATGGAACAGAAATTTATTAAGAATCCCAACTGGTGGGATTTTACAAAGCGTAGATTTACAAAGCGTAGAGGAGTTGAATTCGGGACCACCGAAGACAAATCCATCTAGTGGCAGGGAGCAGGATTTGAACCCGTGACGTCTGGATTACAAGTCCAGCGCCCAACCACTAGGCCACGCTTGCCTCCGCTGATTCGTCTCGTTATCAGTACATGTACGTTGAAAAGTCACTGTGTGTTTCAGTGGTTGTTAAACGTACTCGTAGTTGTTGCCCACCTTCTATCTCGAAATTGCAGACCTGTTCTTCGGGTGATGTGCAGGTGTGTATCTCGGGAGAACCTCAAATGGAAAAAACACAAAGCAAATAAACTAACAGGCATTTGCAGCATCCGGTCAAGCAGTTTAGTCCTGCTAAATAAAATAACGGTGGCGGGTTCCTTTTCGTGCCCTTTTGTATGAAGTGATATTCGATATATAGATGCTTTTAAGGGAGATTCCATAAAGAGAATAATACATTGCCGAAATACGAATTCTATCTACAAGTGTTCAACTCGATATCTTACGAGAAAGCGCACCGATGAAATACCAGGAAAATGATTTCCTGGACTAATCTTATATTCGTTAAATCCTGCAAAATATCGATCTTACGCACATTCTTATTTCAGTCGAGAAATAGAGAAGCAGCGTTTATCTGTATTCTGAATGTTATAGCAATAAGGCATATAATAGTTTATTAAAACGATGCGTCATTGCCCTTTAAAATGTGTAAATAATTTATCTAAAAAACCAAGCAATGATATCTTCACAGCGTGGTAGATAAAAATCGTATCTTCAATGGATACCAAATTTTCGTCTGGTATTTCATCAGATACTATATAATAAATGGTGTTAATTTGTTAGTGGACTACACCCATTACCAATACACGTCTCGTGTAGATATTACCTTTAAAGCCAGGGACACGACATTTACACTTGTTTACAGTTTTTTCTGCTCCACACTCATAAAGGCATCCTTCTGATGTGTAAGTAGAAAACGTTTTCAACGATTTTTTCGAGCAGTTGGTGGCGTATGGCTTTTCAAGATTCTCAAACTGTAAAAAAGGCAAGCTAAGTCAGTCGTTTAGAAACATGACGACCAAAATAAATTTGAAACCTGCGTAATAATAAGTTGTAAATCCAAAACAACTGCGATCTAGCGTCTCACTAAAATTTAAAATAAGCTTAAACAAACTTAATTTTAAACCGAGTGCGGAGCAAACAAATCTACACACAACTCCAGACCAAATTATTACGAAACAAGCCTGAAAAAAGTGAACTCAGAGTCAGAAGTGATTTTAAGCTTTGGAACAAGGAAATTCGAGCCCAATTCAAGGCCAACTTGTATAATCACTCTATTTTCGGTGCTTAACTCTTGCGTTCAGTGATTGGTCAACAACTGTTATAAATAACAAAACAACGTACCCTTTTCTGCGAGAGGGCAATAAAGGCGTGCTGTCCAGGTCCCACATTGATTCCTTCCCATTCATCAATATATTCACCTTGTCCATGAACCAACACCTTGAATCCTTCTGAATACTTTCCTTGAGTGTATTCATGTGTCTGTGTATCGAGAATCATAGTTAATCCAGAGGAAACCCCAGCGGTATCCACTGATTTTACCTTACCATCAATACCTGAGTTAAAGGTATAGCACATCCCCCATTCAGTTACCGTGGGAACAAAGTCGTTTGCTGAACATTCCGTCTCCTGCCAGCCAAACGTGCACAGGCTTCTAGCGAATTCACTTATATTCTGGCTGTAGTACCGATAGATTTCTTCGATGTTTGGCTGATGACCTAATGCCTGCAGGGCAGCTAAGAGATCTTGTCGATATTGTCTTGTACAGTTTGGGAAAACAAGGGCCTCTTCTTCAGAAACGGGCGCACAGCAGCAAAGCAGTGACAATCCACATGGCCGATGACCTCGAACATCCGAGGTCACCGCGCATGAGCTGATGTTTAAGCCGCTGGATGCAAATAGTGGGTTGTCATCAGTCATGAGAATTTTGCTTCTTGCAAAAAGGTTGAGTGGGCAGATCGTAACAGCTGGGAAATCCATTTCTTTGAGATTTTTCCTGCTTAATACAGTGCTTATCGGACGATTGTAATATTTGTTAAAAGCCCTGTAAACTGTAAATATATAGTAACCACCTGAGGAAAGCAATAATACAAGCCAGAGAAGACGAATAAGAACATGGCGCTTCATGAAGACATAACGAATCCCATGCAATGTTGTGTTGTCCACAAACTCCCGCCACATCTCTGCTGAGGTCTGATACTTTTTATTTTGCTGAGAAGGTTCTTGTCTCTCTTCAAATTTTGCAAAGTCATTCATTTTTCCTTCCATGGAACTAATTTTACTGCATTGACTTCCACGATCTTCTACTTTGCACAGATTACTCGGCTAGGAATCTATGTTGAGAAACCAGTTCAAATGTTAGAATAGATTTACCAGAGTAGATTTTAAAGGGTAACTTAAGTGCCACTTTCAGCTCTCTTCTTTCTTCTTACAAGACTGATTTTCATCTCGCTTCCCCTTCTTTCAGCACATTTGGACCTGCGACTCGCAAAGTATTATTAAGTATTAAAAGATTGCATTAAGCCGAACAAGATCTTGATTTTGTAGGGACAAAATCAACCAATTGTAACGGAAGCGTCACGTTAAACATCTTATTCTTATGTTCTGAGCAAGGGTATGTAGGAAAGATGCGATACTCAAAACATTTCGAGCCCGTGTAGCCTGCAAATTGTTCTGTAAACGCCTGTCATGTTGGCGAAAGAAAGCGACATCTCGCAACACCTGTACGTAAAAATTTAGCAGCTGACAAGAATTCGCGCGTCATCCAGCTAACTCCTAAAGGATTATTACTTGATTGGTATTAATAATTAGAAAGTAACCCAAAGCAAATACGCGCGCTGATTGCTTTAAAACCGTGTTATTGTAACTCGATAGAAACACAGAACTAGCACGAACCGTTGAAGAAATGATGGCGCGAGCAAAGAGAATTTACATTTTGATGATCAAAGTAAACAAGTTGATTTTTTTTCTTGCGTCGCGGTATTTTCTAACAGAAATAGAAAACATGTTCTCCATGTTTCTATCAAGTTAAAGAAACATTCGTGAAAGTTTGGGATAACTCGAAAAAGCTGTGGAAAACAGCTTTTTCTCTGTGGAAAACAGCATTTCTCATTCTCCCAAACTTTCACTTGTGTTTCAATTTAACAAATAGATTCCATGTTGCCGTGCGACTGTTCAGTAATAGATCGCAGATGATGTCAAAATGTGTTAAGAACAAAAAAGTGTCATACCAGGCGATAGCTGAGTGTGTCACTGATGTTCTTACCATGCGTAGCAAGGACTTGTGATTTGTCCACAAAAATCACGCCACTGTCAAACTTGACTTCTCGGCTTCTCGTGAATGAAAACTTACAGCGAAAGCAGAATTGAGCTGCGAAATCTACAAATCTTAAAGAAAATGCTGGAAAAATCAAGCCAGTTTTTGTCATCAGAGCAGCCTTGTGAGCCGAAAAGCTTGGATGTTGCCTTAAATATTGCAGGAGTTGAAAGATTACACTCGGAAAACTTGCTGTTGCGGTCGACGCTGGACGCCATTTGATTCAAGTTCTGAATGAAAGGAGCGTTACCGACGGTGGAAATTTGTGTCCTCTGTGGTTGGTGATTCTCAAATCAGTTTGACATAGTATCGGAGGAGACACCTTATAGCTGCAATACAGTTGGCCGTGAGCTGTGGCGAGCTATACTTTTCTTGTTGTTGTGCCCTGAAACGGACTGCGGAAAATTCGCGTCGGAAAGTAAGGTTACGTGTTTATTTTAACTGAAAATAAGAAGTTTTGATGTTTACCTGAAAGGTAGGCCGAGTTTAGGTTTGGGTTTTCCATCTATCTCAGTATCAGTATCGTCATGTCACGATTATATATGCTGACGTAATGCATGCAATCGAGACGTGCACGAAAACGAGGCGACGCACGACTTGACCAAGCAATGGCCGCCTTTGTGGACAATTCCTCGCTTGATGTAAG
>OMLO01000301.1_pt1 | contig 30044 bp, 21 predicted proteins | sample 1674811 | NCBI WGS metagenome assembly OMLO01 (sample SAMN06265003, study PRJEB25207) | coral metagenome | isolation source: Coral host | place: Mexico:La Bocana,Puerto Morelos, Mexico | collected 2008-11-13
CGTCGTGACAACCAAAAATCGGATTTAAGGGTTAAAAAACGAGATTTTTGTGAAAAATATGGTAGTGAAAGGGTTAATTTGAAGGAAAAAAAAGAAACGGTATTCTAGCAAAGAAAATGAGAGTTTTTATAAAACACCAATCTAAGAGCCGAAATCCGGAACTAATTATTCATCAATCTACGTTAGTTGCCTAAAATAGGTTGTGTTCCCTTCTACGGTGGGTTAACTACCTCTATGTAATCCTACTATTTTCCATTTTTATACATGTACTTTCTAGGGCAGCGACATTATGCGTACATGTCACAGCTTATACATAGGAAAAACCTGAGCTTTTTCACCCAACCGCGCTTATAGTCTCCCCCTCTCCTTCCCCGCCGTTCCTCCATCACGGCCGATCCTGTAATGTCATCTCGTTTTGATTGATTAGCGTTAGTTGCCAAGTTTAGCTAGGATTTTTCTGTCATGACGGCGACTCCTATGTTTTTTTTTATTTCATACTTTGTTTCCTTCTGTAGTGCTTCCTTCCGCATCTCGTCCCATTTGATGTTCAAGTCTCTTATCTTTCCATGCAGCGCCACACGATCTTCTTCGTCCATGTATGGCTTTTGGCATAGCTGATCAACTTCATTGATGACTCGATCTATTTCCGGCATTTTTTGCTCAATCCGTGATATGGCGCCCTGAAAATAGTGCAACAACAAACACATCTCAAGAAAAATATGTTTTTAAATTTCGAAAGAATAATGAGAGCCAGTGCACCTGCGCCGTCAAGAAAGACTGCACACCAAGCTGAATCGCTAACCTCGTGCTGTTTAATCTCGTCCTTGATGACAACAGAGTTCATGCTCTGTCCTCGTGCTGCTATCTCACGCCTTATCTGCATAATCCACGTGATGTAAATGTCAATCTGGTGTTCCCTTGGAGACGCAACAGCTCCGCGGCACCTGTGAAGAACGAAGACTAAAGTTTGACCTGTATCACCAGCCTTACGATTTTTTTGCTGCTGTCAAACTTTTTTTAAATATGGTTGTAAGGGTTTTGAGAACATGGCTGGCCTAATTAAGCAAGTGAGTTTGAAAGTCATTTTTTATAACGAAGGTATAAAACACCTAACGGGTATGCAAACTGCGTTAGACTGTTCAACTAATCCAGTACCAAATATTCGTAGTTTAGAAAATAGGACCACTTACCGCTTGTGCAATCTCTGAGAGAGTTTTTCCAGTTTTTCCCATCGTTCGTGAAGGAGTAGTATTTCATTTTTAATTTCTGTACAGTGGATCTCGTCAGTCTTTTCGTTTTTCATGAGTGCCTCGCCTTTGTCGATAACGTCTTCTACATCCTGACGGTGATTCGAGATGTCCTCGATGAGAGACTGAGAAGACAAAAGAAATTAGAAATGAATGCTACACCAGTGTTGTGAGGTACTCCTTTATAAACCTGTGGAGGCGCGGTGGCCTCATGGTGAGTCTGCTCGTCTCCGGATGGAGCGGTCCGGATTCGAGCCCTGGCCAGGGACACTGTGTTGTGTTCTTGGGCAAGAAAATTTAGTCTCACAGTGCTTTTCTCCACATGCATCCGTACTCCGTTTAACGCTGAGTTATGGGAACTTGAAAATAGTCATGGTAACTCATAGTAGTATTGTGAGGTACACAGGATCAATGATCAGTCACTAATTAATTCTTCGAAGTAAAATCATGAGACTGCATGGAAGAATACGAAGATTATGTCTGAGGTGATCAAAAGACGAGGGTTGACCTGCAAGCCTCTTTAGTCAGTTCGCGGTCAAGTCAAACCTCCTCAATCAATTTGAACGTTCACCATTCCTGTTAAGGAAGCTACAAGGGTGAGAAAGGGAAGTTTTTCTAACGCGATAATTATATAGTTCTTTTATGTTTATATCTATCCATGTAGCTGAGAAAAAAGCTTCAAATTCAGGTGTTCGTGATTCAAAAAAAAAAAAAAAACCCGTACTCCATTAAACCTGTTAGTGTACGCCACGTGTACAGTGCACCTTAGTTTTCGCCTTCAATATACATTCCCGTCATGTTCTTGGACAACAGTGCTCCTCGCCTGAATTTTAGTGTTGGGTGCACGTGCATCACGACACGTTTTGCGTTCTTACCTTGGATGTCTTGTATTCCTCATGTGGATCGACAAAATGGTTTGTCGTTTCTAGTTTTGTGGAGACGATGTTTTCCACTTGTGAGATGTATATGTTGACTTCCTTTAAAGCTGCACGATACGCTTCGAGATCTGCTAGATCCTGAAAAGATATGAAAATCTGTTAACGTGAAGTCTGAGAACAATAGTGGATCTTTCAACCGTGCCTCGAACTCTCGTGGGGTGATCAAAGTGGAGGATAATTAGATTTTCTTGACCAACTAGAAGGACATATTCGCATATTTACTACTGGAAATTATACTAAATCGCAATAACAAAAAAAAAAACAGGGGAAACGCTTAAAAACTTACATCTAGTTTCCTTCTCTTTCTTCCTCCTTGAGGCGAGTATTCTCTCAAGCCATGGTATAAACTGGTCAAATACATGATGATTAACTTCTTATCTGGTTTGTCAACGTCGATATCTTGTGGATTAAAAAAGTAATTCGATAAATAAACTAGTAATAGAACGCTTTTTAATCGAGGGTCGAAAACAAACAGGTAATTAATTTGGTTTTGGTTTTGGATTACTACGTTATTAGATAGGCTAAGTGTCTAATTGGTAAATAATTGGTTTGATTTTAGTATAACGACAGTTTATTGAAAACCGCTACAAGTTCTCACCATCGGAACTATTTTTGTTGTACAGTCACTATTTTTTTTGTGATCCCTCAAAGTTTACCACAATTCGTGCTCTCCTTAACTTCCACTCATGTTCTATAGCTTGATAAAAATACGGAATATGTCTCCATTTCTTGAATATAAATTATTTAACAGGAGAAGGGGAAGGGTGGGTTTTAAATGAACCTCTATCAACAGACTTGAGTAAATTCGTCCTCTCTTCCAAAAGTTATCGTAGAAGAAGTAGTGACCCAATAAAATAAAAAGAAAAGTGAACGGTAGAAACACTCTCTCACCTGCAGGGTCAAGCAGCTTCGGTACAGAAAACTCTTCGTTAGCCATATTAAAAGCGTGATCAAGGTTGGTTCGGTTATCGTTTTGCAAGAGACTTTCAAATCGGAATAGTTCGGGCCTGAAAAAAGAGAGGTTATCTTAAAATCCAAATAAAGTACATATTCTAATCTTGCGAAATACGAATCTTCCTCAAATGACTTACTTGTGTGTGTGGATGATGGCGTTAAAAGCCAAACCGTCTCTCCAACTTGTAGTGAAGTCTTTAAGTTTAACGGCATCCTCGTATCTGCAAACAATGTCAATCTGCTCAAAACATTTCCGTGTATTGTTGAAAGTACGAGTACTTTTATTGTAGTATGTAAAACAAAGTACTACGAACCCTTAAAGGTTTTTTCTTTCCTGTATTATTGCAAAGATCAGTGAACGTTTGTTTCTGAGATGGTAGCTGTCAGGTAATCTAGAACCAACCTTAACTAAGCAGAGTTGTATGAAAATGAAACGTGTTCCTTTAAGTTGCTTGTGGCCTAAAGACTTTATTTAAATAACTTCGAACTCTAACAGGACTTACAGGTTAAATATAACATTGATTAATTGCTTACCCATCAAGGGACGTCTGGCACCAGGAAAGAAGTTTCTTCTCGACTTGAAAATCCTGAACGCTAGAATCTGGGTCACTATCTGTCATCACGCCTTGAACCTAAAATAAAAGAGCAGTGAGCACAAAAACGAGACTATAGGCAAGTACAAACGAAGTGCAACAGTCTTTACTCACTTGGAATCGTAGAATAATGCTCCAAATGAGTCCAAGGATAGGCGTGCTTTTTCCATCAACAATATCGTAATTGCTGATTCCAACAAGTTTAACCTTTGAATGAACATAACGTTGATAAATCGATCAGAAACGAGTGACAGAATGGAGAAAAACAAAACCAAAATAAAATAATAATAATATGGAGAGATGGGAGAAAACTTAGGCTGAGGGATAAAGCGACAGAAATAGCAATGGTGCACATGTTCTACGATGAAAATTATCTGAAAAAGACTTACTCTGTTTTTCTCCAACAACGTCAATGCCGTGGTAACATTGTTGAGTTTGTGCACACGCATTCGACCTTTCTCTCTTTTCTGTAGAAGAAATACATCGAACGTCTTCAGTTTTAAAAGCAACAGGCTTGAATCTAACTTTGGGTTCAGGGGCGATAAGGATCATGTGAATACAGAGAAGCAAAAGTCCAGATCTTCCAATGATCTTTCGATCGGAACGTGGCGAAAGGGGTCGATCAACCGATCAAAGTATTTAATGCATCCTGCTTTTTCATAAAATGGACTACGGAGAAAAAGAGTCGTTTTACCTAACTTGTGAATAGTTACGAAACTATTATTATCATTCGATGCATTTTCCCCTTTCTTTTCGTTGGCCTAGAGCCCACCTCGTAACCTGCAAATAACTGCCTGCTAATGATACTCTGTTCATGCGTAATGGCAGGACGCTTCGCTGAGCTGTCAGAGAGTGATTTAAATATGAAACAAACTTGGTGACCGAGCGATAAAACAGTTATTGAACTTGGTTATCGGAAAATATCAGCCTTCGGCTTCGGCAAATGATTGATCTGCTCGCCACCGATAAATCGCGATATTTTTCCAAACCTCGTCCAATAGTTTTTAGGTTTTGCTTTCTTCTGTTACTTTTGATATTTTCTACTAAATAGTGATGTTTGTTAAGGATTTAATAAAAGCACCAGAAGAACACGCAAGCCAGACAACATTCTCATGTGTCAGGGCGACCCCTTGTGGAACACAATACCTGACCATCCATCTTTTACTGACACCTCAGGAACTGAAGTTTCTCTCAAAAAAAACTATAAGCTTTTAAAACATTCTTTGGTTTACGAAGACAAAAACAAGAAGTCAAGAATTAGGGTTACCACAGGTTTTCCCAAAAGGACTTCTAGTAGGGAGAGGAGCACGTGACCATCTCGAATCTCCTCTATGAGATCCGTCACTTCTAGCGGAGGCACCGACTGAAAAAAAAAAACAGAGCTCAATGTAAATGAGGCGGTTTGTTCACTACTCCAGTCAAATTATATTTAAATAGAGATACGAAATCACATCTGTAAGCTGTTGATTGTGAATGTGATTTTGATTTTGCACCACTATACCTCTTGAATAAGGAATGGCTTACCATTGCTAGTTTGGCGTTGATCCATTTTCGAAAAGTTTTCTTGTGTATTTCTTCCCTTTCGCCTAAATATTAAAACAAATAATCGCATTATTCACGTAGTTAACACGCCGCGATCGAAAACAAAACCCAAGACTAATGTTCAAGAAATGTTCAAGTGAAGTTTTCCTGCGCTTTCTTATACCTCAACTCGTGAAATCCCTACGCTTTTGTTTACCCGAAGACTGAAAATAGTATCCCTCTCGGGCGAAACCTCCACGTATAGGCTATTATAGGGAGTACCCGCCCCGAGCTACAACTAGTGATACCCCTGACTTGGAGACTCGGATATCTTACAGTTCATCTTAACAAAAGTGTGCCTTTGATACAGGCCAAAAGTTACCAGTTTCCAATGTGTGTGGAGCATTGAAACTGAAGTCCTGTGAGTTCGATCCTGAATAAGCGGATCGAAAACGTATGCGCAATGAGGAATGAGGAGGAGTTTGCTTGGAAAATTCATGCACATATTTGTACCTACTCGGGATTACCAGGTGTGCATAAGATGCAACCGCAAAGCAGTGATTTGGAAGAGAACTGCCGTAGGACAAGCCATCGTTTAATGTAGCACCTCTTGTGTGTACAGCCCAGTCGAGGGGAACATAGGCAAATTTTTTTTAAATTCTTGGGTTTCACCCACGTGACCAATAGCTTAGCAACGGTTACTATCCGCTACATGTATCTTGGTGTCTCTCAAGCGTAAACAAACCGTATCCAAAGAAGAGTTCATGTGGGAAAGTAGGGATGGTTTTATGCGTTGTTGTCGGCTGTTCGAGCAAAAGTGGAAACCATAAAAGCCATTAGCATTTTACCTGTGTGCAAGCGAGCTTGCCATGAGTTCGTGTAGTTGCCTCTAAATAAAATAAAACACTCGCGATATGTGAGCATGACACAGCAGTCCAGCTTTGCATCCGAAGCAATGGGCTGACATAATAGTCCCATCGTTTTCGGAAATGGCCCAAATGTTCACTAAAGGATCATTCATACGCTGTGAATGCCAAATACGAGCTCTCACGACATACTTGCAGTCGATTACTTTGCCGGCCTACAACTGACACCATTTGATTAAACGTCTCCAGACTCTTGAATGCCTTGAACTGCTTGTTTGTGTAGAAACTGGTCTCAAGAACGAGGTAACTCAGCAAGTCAGAGACTTCCACAGAAGGCAAACATTCTAGAATGAATTGCTCCGCAGGTGTGCTGACGGGGTCAACACCTATGTCCGAGATCTTTTGCGCGAATATCTTCCATTTACTCGACTCTCTAAGCTCTTAGCATACTCAGAGAGCACTGGGATACATTTAGTTGAATGCCCGGTACTTTTATCGATTTTTTCTTCCTGGATATTCATGTAGTTGGTGAAATAGTAGTACACTGATTTGGGCAAAGCTTGTGACATCACGTGAAACCCAAGAATTTGAAAGATGCGACCTTCAATCTCTTGAGGATTCAGTCCTCCTTCCTCTTTGAAAGGCTTTAAGTTAACTACAGAGCGTGCAGTGATACTTTCCTACTATCAATTCTCCTTACTGATCTCAATGTTTTTTTCTTTCAGTAGCCCTACAGGGCTGGTCATGTCATCTCACAGAATTCACTTCCTCCGAAAGTCACCTAAATACGACTAGCTTTGTTCAGTAAATAGTTCGGAGCTCCAACGGCAAAACAGCAAAGGAAAAAAAAACTAACGGACAATTTAAGAAACAGCTTGTTTCCTGAACTCCTTACTCTATAGACAGGAGTGTTTAACTGGGAAATTACACCACTCGTAAAATTCATACGAAACTACATGTACATCCAGGTCACGAGTAACGTATTCTCCTCACTGGTGACGATATTTACGTGATTTCTCGGTTTTTCACATTTTCAAACGATCAGTTTGTCTTTATAATAAAAAGAAAATTAATGAGGCTTGAAGAAATGAACTTTACTTTCTCGCGTTCAAAAAAAAAACCAGTATTTTACTCCCTTGTTGTGTTCGTTTGTAAAATATTGTTTTACAAGTCAAAACTAAAATTCTTATCTTTGCGCCTGCGGTTAGATTCTCTATGTATATGCACAAGGCAACTGTAAATGTCCTCGCCAGGCTAAAACAAATTAAACAGTTCTGAATAAATAGCTGTTGGAGTTAACAAAAAGTGACTGAGAGGAGTTACCTCGTCTCTTCAGGAAAATATATTCCCTCGCCAAGCTGGTCATCTTCTTTGTATTGTAAATTTCCTCGATGTTATTAAAACGACATCATACAGTTTTCTCAACCGGTCTTGAATTTTCTACGCACGTGCAACGACGTTAGAACAAATATCGCGCTTAAAACTAGCTTCATCGAAGTAGCTCTTAGAAAGAACAAAGCACTCACAAAAGCAAAATAAAAATATGAGCAGGTTAGGAAAATAATTATTTACGAATATATATTTTATACATGACAGATCTATGAACACCAGGTGCTATCGAGCTGCCATTAGCCCTTTGCTGACGGCTTCTCCTAATGACATACGCTTTGGAACAATAACAAGCTGGCACCTGTCCTTCAAATGGGACTCCACCATGTTATTTTTTCTGATTTGATTTTCTGTTAACTTTAGCAACTGCCGTGACTCAAAATCAATCATATTTTTCTAATCCTGCAATAAGTCCAGTCCACTTCTTTACGAAGTCTCAAGGTTTCAGTTTTTACAGAACAGGATCATTAAAAAAAAACAAGTGGGAAAACATTGAAAACAAAACCTCTATTTCGGCTAGACGGCCCTAATTCGTGCGTTTTCATTTTTTTCTTGGTCTTAAAAACATTTTCAATTTTACCCTGGAATTCAATAGTTGACCATGGTTACATGTACATGAATGTAATTATGCAAATAATTAGCGGAAATTAGATCTGCTGAAATAAAAGCTTTCACACTCGACGTGTCTACCAGTTATTTTAAATCCCAGTGATTACAATGCTAACCGGGCCCGCTGTCAATCAAATTCGATCTGTATTCACCCGAGAGAATGATACTGGACAAAAGCCACCCGTGTGATAACAAACCGTATTAGGATGTTCTGCTCTCTATTGATCACCAGTATAACAAAATTTGAGGTATTCCGTCCATAACATCGACTTTGATTTCGACTATGCTATACCCTTCTTGTACTCTGACAATTTACAGCCTTTTTTTAATTCGGAGTAGGACATGGAGGTCAGAAAATAATAGATGGCAAAGTACTATGATCATGGTCTCTTTGTGTGCAAGACAACTTGTCTCTAAAATAAGCAGCTTCCCTCGAGCCTCTCCATTCTCATTAGTCTTATTATGTAATTACTTTGCTAGCGTTTTACACACATCTGTCAATCTCCAGGTATCTGCCTCTGACTGACTTTCGCGTTACTAATGTATTGATGTTGTGACCCTCGTTTATTGGTCTGCTAATTCACCTCAGGCGTTTTACTTTTGTGCAATATTCAAAAAGCAAATGCATTTACAAATGGACTTTTTATTTTCTTTGTCCTTACTGCCTGTTACTTCTAAACTTCTATTCAAATGATTCCACGGTATTGTTCTTTTCTTCTCTTTCCATATCTATAATTTATGGTCATAGTCACGTGATTGGCGATGAAAAACATAAAACACGAGTAGCTCTGGGAACGAGAATTCAATTCGGTTAAAAAACAGCTAACCACAGAAAAGTGTATAAGTGTACGCGACAGTGTCGAAAGGTAGTTTGGGTAATGGTGTCTTAAGGTGTCTTGACCGAAGCTGCAAGGTGTTTCAGCGTGATTAAAGAAAACAGCACAAACACGTGTACCGATGCTTCCCTGTCCTTCTAACACTATCAATAAGCATCGTGTCGGGTGCTTAAGTTTTGTGGGATAACCTTTGTCGAAACAACTGTATACTACTGTACACTACAGTGCCTCCAAAACCTAAGTTAAATCTGAAAACGCAAAACCTGTTTTAATTAATACTCGCCCGCTGTCGAATTTCCCGAGTTCCTCCGACATTTTGATTCAGCGGAAAATTCCAAAATTCCACCTGACTATCGCTGACCTATACTAAAAGATCGAGGGCTCAGTAGATAAACAAAGCCAAACTGGAAACCAGCGTGACGGAACTTACGTGTGTTAACATCATGGATGAATGAGGGGAGATCAATTAAAAAGATAAGCGCATATAGTGTGGCGACTGCTTAATATTTCATCCGCAACGTTTAAGAGAAAACAAAAACAACCAGCAATATTATTATTAAAAAAAATGCCGTCTAGCGCCAAAAGTCTGCATTGTACTGGAATAGTTTCTAGGAAAAAAAACGATTGATCCTGAACATTCAAAACATTTTTATTTGGGTTAACTAGTGATCGCCTAGTGGGTGTCTTGCAATCAACGCCGAATTTACACACATTTACATGTAAATTAAAGTATGTTTAAATTAATTCGTCTAATTACTAGCTTGCATTTTAAATAAAATGGATTGAAAAATGAACGAGTGCAGTCGCCCGATATTTTTTTCAGAGACTATGGTCTAGTCTCTTTGATTCACACACAAGATGAACAATCAAAAACCGCACAAATCAATACAGGTCTAGTGTCGCTTGTATTGTCTCGGGCAACTGGAAAAAAAGGCCTTAGGGCCTTAGCACATATACTAGAAAATCCTGTGAACTGTCACGTCCTTAAAGAACTATTAGTAAGCAAGGTTTCTTAGAATTATTGTTTATTTATGGGCTGCACATTAACCAAGTGCACCTTGATAAAGGCAGTTCTGTATTTCAGCTGAAAGAAAACAGGAGACGGCCTCCCAAATCTATAATTGAAGCATTAATTCCCGAGTTGTAAGGTTATCTATATATTAGGTGTTAAATATTCAACTTACTAAAGTCTGTAGCGCAAAGAGCGGAGACTTGACAAGGATGGGTATTAAATTTTCTGCAAAGAGGCATTATATGATAGAATCTGTCGTACAAGATAAAAATTTCCACTTTTAAGTAATGGAAACACGGTTCAGCTGTCTTCGCTTCCATAGCAAAATTGCAATGCTGTCATTGGCCACCAAGAAATGAGAAGCATTCAAGTCCAGAACAAGGGATTGTATAGTTCAATTGCTCCAGAGAATTTAGTAAGCGGAAAACCCCATCAGCAAAATATATTCTCTACATGACTGTCTTCAAGCGCGATATGTGACAAATTTAACTCGTTTCAATCGAACTCTTGAGAGTAGAAGAGTCAGTTTACCACGCACTCACAAAATTTGTGCAAAACATTGTCATTGCTGAGTACAAAAGTATGCAAATTATTTTCTAATGTGTGACTTTCTGCATTGAAAGGTAATACCACCGAGGGAAATCTCGATTCGGATTGCCATCCTTTATAAGTATATCTTAAGATAACTCCATTAAGTCGATTTATCTTGACTTGTGACCCAACAACCAGCGCCACGAAAGATGACAAAATTCAAGACAAAAAGCTATTTCTGTGTACGAAAAATAAACAGCTCATTTTGAGCTATAATGAGCTGCAAATAATTTTAGCTTTTGGGAACTCTGCAAGATCTCATTACTGACTTTCTAAGCCTATTCCCGTTAATTCTTCAAATCTTTTCTTTCAAACTATATTCAGGGTCGATAAATTTGCGGTCGGAGGGACTAGACAACACAATCATTTCCGCACTATTTGTTAACAGGGCAATTTACACACGCAACATCCATTTTAAAGTGTACAATTATTTTAAATACCTGTCCTTTCTCGAATCGTTTGCTTGAATATAGCAGATTCCCGACCTGAGCTTTGCCTTTCTAGCGAGCCACTTGTCGCCATCTTGCCACCAAGGGGCCGGCTGTAACTTATGCGTTAATTTCTTTTAAATTCTACCTTTCCTTCTAGCGAACTTTCCAGCTCAGTTATCGACCTCGAACAGCTCTGTTCACTAGATACGCGTGGATTCCTCGAATTCCCGAAGTATGTAAATTTTGCATTTGAAAAGCGCCTATCGAGTTTATCAAATTTGTTAGAATAACAAAAGAACAGAAACGAAAACAAACAAAGGAAAACCGGAGGCGGGAAACGCGTCACTGGACACGGACAAAAACAAATTCCCTTGCTGAGTACACGTCATCTCTAAATGTTATTGAGCAACTTGGAATTTAATGGGAGTCAATAATGTTGTCTGAAATGAGAGGTAAGCGTCAAAACGATTTGCAAACTGTAAAACACCAGGCGGATTTCCTTATCAACAGTTGACTTCTGACATTTACGAGTTAAACAAATTAGGTTGTTGTGTGACCAATTAATGTCACGCAGTAACAAAAGGGGCGTTATGCGCGTTGTGTTGATTCAACGCGTTACGGTTCGTCTGTGAAGCGCTAAACAATCATGAAAAGCATGCATTGTTGATATCGTATGAAAAAGAGCTTTAGAAAAATCATAAACACGTATTAACCATATCTCTTTCAGCGTTTTCGCTTTCCTGAAAGAGTTTGCCAAGCCTGTCATTGTAGTATTAACTCGGATAAGTACAACATCGACAAAAATGCGTTAAGTACATTTTGGTACAGGAAGGTTGTTCTCTGTTCAGTCAATGATGTCACGCAAACACATTCTTAGCTATTTTTGAGAGCAAAAGTATAACTTTCTTCTAATATCTGATTTTCTTGCCCTACATTGTCTACCGCTTGGAATTTCCGTTTCCTGTTCTCAACAACAAAGAAGGAAATTAAAGAAGGAAATTTTCATGACTTTTGCCCGGGGGGAGAGGAGTCCTATTTAGCCATAGGTAGATACGTGCACCCCAAAGCATTTGATGTTTTGAGCTTCTTTGTCTAAAGAAAGGCGTGTTAATGTTGCTCATTTTGTTTGAAAATGTTTTTTTTTAGGGGAAACCACAATACGCACGTATTTTAAATCAATCGAGGGAGGAGAGGATCATTTTTGAAGGACTTGAGTGAAGGGAAATGCAAACAGCTAATCTAAAACTAATCTCGTTCCCAGGGTCTCCTGTCTACTTATCCTAGGAACGAGGTTGGTCGGAAACTGTTATTGAAAATGACGTATTTTAGTCAGGATAGACCTTCTTTCCCACGTGATGTTCTCTGGAGAACTGTTCTTTTATCCATCGACAAATTATTCATTCATATACACGCGACTATTTGAAAGTTTCAAGAATTCTCGAGAGCATCATCACGTGGTCTGGTAACAAACCATCCAAGCTAAAGAGGTGTATTAGAGAAAAGTGGGTGGCAAGCCTTCACCCAAAATTTCAAACAGTACCCTCATCTCCTTCAATCACCCTTTATTATGGACGCGCACAAATCATAACAGACTGTCCTTAGTCTATAAATAAACAACAGAGGGAAATGGAGAGAACAACGAATAAATATTAAATAAAATTAGAAATGAATACATAAATGAATAAAAGAACTGATTTGTGGCTAAAGATGATTTTCGACGAATAAAGACAAACGAAAATAATTCATTCTAAAATGTTTAATCTGCAATACCTGTTTCCCATACAAACAAGTTGATGAGGTTAAATGTAGTTTAATATACTGTAGAATACTAGAAGCAAAAGCGATATCAATTCCACTTTGAACTAAGGTAAAAAGAGAGGCTAAACAAAGAGAAGGTGCCAGGCTATCTACAATTGTGACTTGACAGTTAACAAAGGGGCTGGGTTTATTAGGAGAGGTCTAAATAGAGAGACGCATGGTGGCAACGCGCTGTACTCCTGATCGAGCGGTCTGGGTTCGAACCCTTGCCAGGTCATTGTGCCTGGGTTCACTTTCACAGCCCTCTCTCCGCCCTGGTAATATTCCAGTTTAGCCTGGCGTTTATGAAAAATGTCACTTCAGTTTTCCTGGCCATGGGAATTCTCAGACTTTTCTCTGACTTTGTAGAATTTTTGTCCCCTAACCAGTCCTGATCTGTGGAAGCCCTGATACATTATTAAGAAAGGTCGTCCTTCCAGTACTTAAGAGCCGTAGAGGCATTGCCTTTTTCAGTTCCAATAATACAACTCTCTGTCTTAGCTGAGCAGGAAAGTTATGAGATAAAGGTATAATCTACTCGAAGTGATGGCGGCTGAAGAGCAACGGCTCATTGGCAAACACTTGAAATGACTGTGCTCTCCATCATGGACGTGTTATTATGAAAAAAATCAAAACAAAAAAAAAAACAGAAACGTCATGTGCAGTAGTTAATCATGGTATATTTTACAGTACAGCCAAACAGAAAATACTGACAGCAAATGGAGACTTCATTTCTCTTGCTCTTAATACAGACATAAATTCCAAAATGTTTCTGCCAAGAAACAGATTTATATTAAGCAGGATTTAGGAAGAGGAGCAATGTTTCTTAGAGAACAAGACAGATTCTGTCACCATCAGTTACAAACGTGTGTTACCTTTTTTGCAAACTAAATAAAAAGGTTATTCAATATTATTTTACAGATGCAATTAAGACTACTTCTCACATATAACTTACATACAACTTACAGCTAGTCCAGAGCTAATCATTCATTCAATCAATCAATCAATCAAACAACGAGTGAATGAATGAATGAATGAATGAATAAAGGAATGAATGAACCAACCAACCAACCAACCAACTATGGGAGGCCAACCCACCAATGAATGACTGAATCAAACAATCACTCATTAGAAGTTTATGGTGTAATACACCTAGCTTTAAGTCAGGTGTGACGTCACATAAAATGACACATCAGCCAATTTGTTATTCTGATTGAGTCTGCTCCCAGCGAGACATTTTACAAACGGCCAGAACAACAAACCTGAAAGCTATCTATTTGTTCAAAAAAGGTGCGTCAACATCGGGAACAAGTCTTGTCGGTGAGTTAATCTTGACTATTACCCATCCATTGACTTCATCCAGGCCCTCGCGCCATTCCCGAAGTTCATCATCTTCCTGAATCCTGAGTTTCTGGAACGTTTCATCGATTCTGCGAGAAAGATGAACCCGTGGTGAGTTATCACTCTGGTTAATCACAAAGTACACAGGCAATCCAAAGAACCAATTTAAAACAAGTACATGTTGCACAAAGCGCGGGAATGCGTACGTGAGTAAGTTACGTTTGGTGTTGATTTCACTGCTCACTGGATGAGGAAAAACCGTGAATTTGTTTTAACCAATCGTTAAGCGTTATAATGAGCTTCAAAGAATACTAAGGAGCAGAGTAACTTAGTAACAGAGTTCACCAAACTAAATAATGTGTATATGAGAAAAATTCAGAAAAGAAATCCACGAAAGTTATCGGAAACGTTTCAAAAGACCAAATAGACTGAAATCCTTAATATTTAAAACTGTATAATTTTTTATAACTCACTCAACGAAAAGCACAAACATCTTACTACCTTCCTGTTTGCGACGAGACTAACTCCTCTAAATTCTTCCAGCGGTAGCTAAGATTCAGGACTTCTTTCTGTATCTCAGTCTTGTCGTCCTCTAGAAGATCTGAGTCTTTCAACAGTTTGTCCTCAGTCTCCAGAGTATTATCGAGTTCACGTTGTTGAGATAACATTTCTTTGATAAAATCCTATAATGAAAGTACAGTCAATCAGCTCAGCGAATAGGTTTGATGTTCCATTGGTCAAAAGCTTTTAAATCTCGCTAAAAAACAAAACTAAAACACTTTACTAAAGAGGGGGTGATCTACCTGAGAAAGGTATCATATGAAAAACCACAAACAAACAAACAACCCAACATACAAATGACCCTACCCGCATGTTTGCCTGGAACTTAGGAAAAGGTGTATTTTAGTATAAATATAAGTTATAAATATAAGGTATAACAATTTGTCAAATTGTATATTTAAACTGAGTTACCTCAAGATCATATTTTTGCTTTGTAATAGTGTCGAGGTCTTGTGCAATCGGAAACTGAGTGTTCAGCTTATGTTCTGCCGTTGAAATCCAGATCATGAGAGAATCTATCTTTCTTCTCAAGTCTTTGGCTTCATGGCTCTGTTCCTTTTTAAGAAGAAGAACTTGCACACTAAAAGACAAATATAAAATGAATGTTAGCATGCGAGCTGTGAAACAACTCACATAGGACAAAAGTACCATTTGTACCTCACGTTTTGACAGGTAAAACTCTTGACAAGACAAAAACCTTAAATCATGATGCATTTAAATGCTAAATTGTCGATTGGACCAAAGAAATGTCTTGTTTTCATTTGGCAGAAGAAGCTGAGAAGTAAAGTCTCAATTGCGTCCGAAAAAGGCTGGCTGGGCAGATCAGACAAACCTATAATTCACCAAATTCCCCACCTCCGTGAGAACATCTCTTGAGGAGGTGCTGCCCCAGTCACACTTAAGACTACAGGTCTGAACGACAAGGAAGACACTCTGTCCTTCTAAAGCACATATACACACGTTCACGCACTAAAATATAAAGCTAAGAGGTCCAGCTCAATAACATCAAATAGAAAATTCGATTTTAAGGAGTAAAAGATCCAAATACTAACATCAGCCGTCTGCCAGAAGTCAAAGTGGCCAATTCATTCCAGTGGTCATGCAGCGCAATCATGTTTTCGTGGACTACTTTCCTTTCGTTTTCAGGCATGGAATCGTCCTCGATAATGTGATTTCCCTCGTCGATAATTTTGTTTACTTCCTCTGCTTTGGTTTCCATTTCTTCTATTAAATCCTACAAACACAAGCAGCACAGAATACAAGGGCAATTCTTCTCAAAAAATCTGTTTCTATCGCTTGACGACTTTTGATCAATTCTCGTGGAAGACGAGACGTAGAATTTAAATATAACTAATTGCAACGTCTTGCATGCCTAAGCCCAAGGTAGACTGCTGACTACTGTCAGTGCTCCGCTCAGGCATGTACATACTAAAACTGGCAGGTCTTATAGTTGTTGACTTTACCTCGATAACGCTCTCCTGTCTTTTTATTCCTCCGAACGACGCCTTAGGGGAGGGTGGTCGGGAGCCCAATCTCACATATTCGTCATTCACCCACTGATAAAGAATGTCGTATCGTTCGTGCCAAGTCAATAACTCTCTTCGTTTCGCTTGACAAGCCTCAAGTGCTTCTTCGAGCCTACAATACCACAGAAAAGCCGAGCATTTTCTATGAACATATTCAAATGCGCTTTACAAGCAAGTGATTTATGCACATACAGCACATGCAGGCACCGTTGGCAGCTACTATCAGTCCATTAGCGATCTCATCCAGCGCATTAATGAATGAAAGGAAGCCTGACCACAACACCGGGAACTGCATACCCTACTCTTTGCGACAAGTATGTGGGTTCTTTTACGTCCCACAGGATTGTGTGAACAGTGAAGGGTTGTGAGACGGGGCCTACGGTTTATAGTCCTTTTTCGAGAAGACTTGAAAGTCTAACCATTTGTGGATGTAATTACAAAGGCAGCACTTTCTTCTCAGTTATTTTAAGATCCTGAGTGTTGGTCCGGCCGGAGTCGAACTCACGTACTCCCGCATGGTAGCCCAATGCTCAACCGAGTGAGCCACCGGTGATCATTTGTAAGAGTAAAAAAGAAGTATTTGAAACATGGAATCTGACAGCCAACTTGACAGGTAGATAGAAAGTAGTTGGTGTGAATGGTGCATTAATGTGAGAATTAGTTCATAGAGTCCTTGATTGTTACACGAAGAAGCCGACTACGACTACGGCTCGTACAAATGACTGAGCCAAATTAAAAATGTCCAAAGGTAAGTTCATTCGGATTGGCTATTTACCATTACTCGAAAACCCCAATTTTCAGAAACAGAGTAGGACGAGTTCAACTTCAACTTAATTGCAAGATGGCGGATATTCGGATATTTCGGTAGAAAACTTCGAACTACCTTTCAAGACGTTCCGTTAATTTTTAAGATTTCCCGGTCGGTCGAGCTAAAATGTCTAACCATTTACATTCCGACGGAAATTTCGGGGAATTTTGGGGTAAATAATAAAACAACCATTGTCTCCCCCTTAGCAACGCATTAGTGTAACAAAGTGTAACAAAGATTCTCAAGTCCAAAACACTCGCGTCGCTCCCGCCCTTACTTTTCTCATGCCCACTAACTATAGACACTACCTGGCATACCCGTTTCGAGAGACTTTCAAAACCGTTTTTTTTCTTTCATCTAGTAACGCGACATCTTCAGACAGCTCTTTTCGAATATCACTGCTAAAATCTTCCTTTGATTCCAAACCTCTGTCAAAATCTAAAATCTTATCAGCATCAGGTTCATTGTATTCAAAGCTCGCCGTTAGCTCCTAAAAAAACACAAAAAAGATAAAAAAACTTACTGATTGTACGAAGAAATGGCATATAACAACCCAGGTTATTCTCGCACTTTGATTGGTTCTTACCTATGATCTATTACAGGACAGATGCACGATTGAGGTCAACATTACGAAGTTTTTCTTTCTGTGATCTATTACTGAACAGACGCACGGCAACATGAGGTCTATTTGTTGAACAGCACAAAATCTATAATTTTGTGTATTTTAAAGCCTAAAATTATGAATAATTTTCAGTTTCAAGAAAAGGGTTTGCGTGATCGTTGTCTATCAGCGCGTAGAAAACGATGAGGGAACTGAGAGAACTAATCATTTCGCTGATTTCCAATAGAACACAGCTTAGTGGGTAATAGAAGAGTTTACAGTGCTCCCTAATATTGTTCAATATTTTAATATTAAACCTATCTACATGCACCTTCAGCTTGAAATAGCAGTTTTCTACCTCTTTGGGGCTCTTTGCGTTCTTTCCTTGTTGTATTATTTCATTAGCAGCATTCAGCTCAGGCTTCAGGATGGTGCATTTCTCGCGCCAGTCTCCCATAATTTCCTTTTCATGGTCTATTGTCTTCAAACGTCCTTGAAGTCTGGAAACGAACAACACATCACAAAATGTTATTAACCTTATTAACCTTAACCTATAAGCAGCTTTTTGTTCGTTACCAACTAACATGCAAGGATATGATTGCACATTCATTGTCACGAATGCCACCTGCATCTTTCACTTACAGTTGAAGGCTTTTTGTCCCATTTCAATCCTAGATCTTTTTCATAACCTCTTTATTCATTAGATAAAATTTGTATTTAAAGATTTCTTTCAACCATTGGAACGCTAAAACTAAAAATATAAAACTTGCATGTTGAACCATTTCTGACCTGTCTTGCTCGTCAGAGATGTCTTTTTGTAGAATTTGAAATCTCTGTCCAAGGCTCTCTATTCCCTGCTTTATTTTGTTCTTCTCCTCTTCATTAAACTGGTTATCCACGAGGAGGTTATTGCCGTAATCAGAACAAGACTGAATTCCAGGAAAAGCGGTCACGATGACGTCACTGCATTTCTAAGGTTAAGATTAAAGTTGGTACAAATGGTTAGGTCTCAATACGAGCCAAGTGACCCATCAGGCCGGCGCATATCTCCGTTTTCTGTAACATGAAGGGACTGTACTAGGAGTACTCCTTCTCCCCCTGGATGGGATGCTGGTCCATTGCAGGGTTACTTTCACCGTAAAATTCTCCAGTACCCATTTATACACCTGGGTTGAGGTAGGCAATGTGAGAGCCACAAACCGAACGCTGACAGCTTATTTTAGATTCGAGCGAGTTGACCATGAAGCCGTTACGCCCCTACAAAGTTAAGATATCGCTACATATAAACACTTTTTTTTTGGATCCTGAGAGTACACCATCCCCAGACCCATTCTTGTATTCGTTCGTTCGTGAGCCCCTCGAAACCATACAAACGGATTGCTCTTAGAATACTTATTCACCATAATACACAAAGATAAGAGACTCAATGACAAAGCTAGTGAGGAAGTCAACTAGCGATAGAGCAAGGGAACGATTGAGTGACAAGGCTAATTAATATATTTAGCTCTAAGCAGGTAATGAATGAGTGAGCCAGGGCGCAATTAACTGAACGTTTATATCTGCTCAAAATTAATTAACCTTAACTGGCTTGGCCAGTTTGTTCACCCACCTGTATCTCCTCGAGCTGTTCTTGTATTTCAGGCGCGGTACCGGGATATTTACATTTAATGTCATCAAGTTGTGATCGGATGTCAGCAACTACAGTAGAAGACTTTTCTGTAATCTTGTGCCATGTATCTAGCTTGATCGTTCTTTCGATCTCTTCCTCTCTAAAGATGGCAAATTCAAAATCAGTGTAAAATAAATCTACTCTCTAGCTTAGTGGTCTATCAGGCTAGAATTTATATCCTGTTTCCGCAGCATGAAACCATTAGGAGTATTATGGTCCATTGCAGGGTTACCACCAACACTAATTTTACCAGTGACATGCAGTTATACACAGGCTTGGAGAGCGATATCATGACTGCGAAGTATCTTGCCCGAAAGCTCAACGCAATAACCCAGGCCTGCACTTGAACTCGAATTCACTGGATGATCGATAAGCTAAGCAATGTATTTGGTAGCTACTAACTTGTATTGAGGAAAACGTGACTGAAAACCCATCACCGCATACAGACTGCACATTTTACGGACCAATTTCGCTGTCAAACACGATAATAAAGCAAAACGAAAACCGAGACAACGAATAAACCAAGATTTGTCCCAGGTCATCTTCTCGGCGAGAGCAACGAAGTCATTCAAATGAGCTACTAAAAATGGAAAACAGGCTTTGAGAAAGTCTAGGGAATACCCAGTTTCCTTTTGCTCATAGCTAAAAGGATAATCAACGCTCCAAAATCAAATCCCACCGTAGCACTTTCGGAAAGCTTCGAGATTTGCGTTAGAGGCAAGGAAATTACCTCAATGCGTCATTGATCCTGTTCTTGAGATCCTCGTATCTGTCTTCAATATCATGTACATCTTTAAACAATTGATCTATCTGATGGATACTAAGATTTTGACTTTGTAAAAGTTTATTTCCGCTGTCCATTACACTTGTTACCTCCGACTCAAGGGCACTGACCTCCTCGGTGAAGGCCTGCAAAGTTAACAAAGTGAAAGAAATGCAATAATTCAGGAGCTTTGACTCCATTTGAGTTCTCAAGGCGTTTCATTCCATTTCTGCCAAACATCCACCTTTAACAAAGCCAACAATCCCCGTTAAATTATTTAGCTCTTGGATAATCAAGACGAGTGTTCAAAACGTTTACCTATTGCTGCTGTTAAAAGTCCCTTACTCACTTTAAAATCGTCCGGCCTCTGCTCCTGTTCTTGATTGAGCAACTTTTCCTCGCACAAGTCAAGTTTGTTATTCAGGTCATCTCGTTTTGTCTCCCAGTCGTGGATCTTGCTTTGCCTTTCCATTTCCTTGTAGAGTTTATCGAGGCTTAAGACATAACAGTGACGAGGAACCAGGTAAATATTTGTTTGTTTTGATTTTTAAATACGTCAGGTTTAGGTTACTTTTATAGACAAAAACAAAGGAGCTATTATTACTACTTAGAATTAGTTGAGTTTTGATTTCAATTTTGCATCTTTTCAGTGAGATTGTTTTATTCTTTTATGGATTTATCCATTAGTTTTGAAGTCAAACTTCCTAAACATTTGCAGTTAACTGAAAAAAAGATATTTTCATCCAGGAAGCAGAATATGGTAAAATGGCGCAATGGTGGAATAATAAAGATAAGTATAGAGATTACAAACCTCTCTCGTTCGTCGTCAATAAAGTTTCTCAAGTGGTCATAGTGTTCCAACAACTGCCTCATGTCGCGTGTAATTTTCTCTTTCTCGTTGTCGTCCAGCAGATCGTCTAGTGTCAGCTGTCTTCCGTACAAAATGACTTCCTGTAGGAGAGGCTCGCCTGTTCTCAATTGAGGCTGACATTCCTGGGGAGCAAAAATTACTCTTAGCAAGCCGAATCTGAATCTTCCGTAGGAAGAAAGATGACGACTGGTAAATTTACCCATAATTCGTAGCGCCAGAGAAATAGTCACGCAGAGAAAATCTCTTCATTTCTCGTAACAATTTGAAAGCGCAAAAATTTCATTCCATGTCAGCTCCACAACCCCCATTCCAGCCTTTACAGTCCCTGCAAAAAAACGCCTCATTGACAAAAAGAAGCCATTCGCTTAACTTAGGAACCATTCCGTAGATATTGTAAATTTCCTTGCAATGTATTTACCTTAACGATGTTCTGCTGTTCTATAACCTCCCGCATGTCGTTTGCAGCTCCCTTAGCTCTTAGGTTTTCCAACTTTTCTAAGCAATTTCTTAAAACAAGAACAATAGCGTTTCTTTTTTCCTGAAACGTGGTAAGTTTAGCGTCTTTCTCGGCCCCTTGGTCAAGGCTGAAAAGAAATGAAATACTTTAAAACATCATTAAAGCTAATAACTGCTTCACTACTAGAAATTCTTTACATCGTGGTCTTCTCAAAAGCTAGCGAGATCTAAAAAAATATTTATGAAATGACTTTGCAGAATTTACGCTAAGAGTATTACCGTCACCCATAGTAACAATTGATAGCTGTCAGTTTAATGGTTGAACAACGATTGTGCTAAATGCGTCCACGTGGCAAAGTTGAAAATGCTTATGTTTATTTATTTTTTTTTTAGTTTATTGTCCTATTATTGTAACTTTTTAATTTTTTTTTCTGATATCTTAACCCAAAAATAACGGTACTTTTTCTGGTGTGATCGTCTGATTGAGAGTAGCTCTGAAAAGATCTGTTGCAGGTGACTGACGATTCAGTTTTATGGACCGGAACCCAGTCGAGGTCAATAAGCACGCAAAAAAATCATCGAAGCCAATATCCGGCCATGGTAGCCGATAAAACTGGGTCATTGAATGATTTATCACATGGCCTAGAGGACTCATGGTTAGTGCGCTCGACTCCGGATCGAGCGGTCCGGGTTCGGGACCTAGCCGGGGCATTGAACACTCACAGTGCCTCTCTCCACCCAGGTGTATAAATGGGTACCGGCGAATTTAATGCTGGGTGTAATCCTGTGATGGACTAGCATCCCATCCAGGGGGTGTGGAAATATTCCGAGTCACTTCATGTTGCAGAAACCGGGATAATCTCCGGCCTGGTGAGCCACTTAGGTCATATGCAGACTTAACCTGGAGGACACCATTCTCATGCTGGATACAGCAGGTAATCTGAGGTGGATTTGGTTCACCTTGCCCGCGGAGCTAACTGTATAACAAACACTTGTTTTTACTCACCGTAGATTAACTCCAGTACCGTCCAGCTTTCTTTTCTTTCCTCCTCCTTGAGGCGAATATTCTCTCAAGCCATGATATAAACTGGTCAAATACATGATGATTAACTTCTTATTGGGTTTGTCGACGTCGATATCTTTTGGAAAAAGATAAACAATTAATAAATAAATTCGACTTTTCATTTATTATGCAAATTTAATAATTGCGTTGTGATCACATCAAAACGTTAGCTTTTATCGTTTATTTTCAAATCAATAAATAATAAATAGAAAATACAAACATAGTGTAAGGAGGAACGATTTTGTTCTTACACAATCTAACCGACACTGTAGATGTTGTGACGTTACGAGTGTCAGCCCTATGTCAAAGCAAAGAAACCAATTCTATATCTGATTCTGTTTGACAGACTTCCACTCCCTTCACTCACTCACTAACATGCAGTTCTTTGTCTTAGTACCAAAATCAAACCTCAACACAACTGTTTTCCATCTATGTAATTTGGTTATATCAACTAAGTTGAAAATGTAAATTGGCCACCGTAACGAGTTGTAAAGCTGACGTTTCGAGCGTTAGCCCTTCGTCAGAGCGATTCGCTCTGACGAATTTACATTTTCAACTTAATTGATATAACCAAATCATGATTGTTACCCCCACCGACGCAGCACCACAGTTTCTTTAGAAACTTTCACCCTGTTTTCCATCTATGCCACGTTTATGAAAAGTGTCTATAGTTTACGTTTTGTTTTTGTTTACATACTCTTGACATTTATTTCTGTATATATCCTTTGTGCATTATTCATTCAAACAAACTGTTTTAAAAAAGTTCAGAATTGCGTTTTTTAACGACTTCTTAATTGGAGATGCATTCAAGGGCCATGGTCTGTTGTATACGAAAACTATTTTCAAATTCATTGATTCTGCATTCTTCTTTTAGTAGGTTTCAAACGTTGTTTCACTGGCCTCTGTACTATATATTATGAAGAAAATAGTGAAAAAAATTCAGCTGTTCAAATAAAGTGCTTTTTCTGCTGACATTTCCAACATGCAGAAATCGGTGTTTTAATGCAGCTTTAATTTCTCAATATCTTATTGCTGACAAACACTGTTTCTCAACAAGTAATGAATTCACCATCCTTATTCACTTATCACTACTCACGATGAATTCGACAGTGCTGATACCAGTTAAATGACCTTGCTCTCCATGCGTTCTCGTAGCTCAGTGGATAGAGCGCTCGTTATGTGTTCGGGAAGTCATGGGTTCGACTCCTGTCGGGGACTCAGATATTTCTTTGTCCCACGCTCGTGCCATGTTGATTAATTCATCTTTAGTAATGAAACGTTCTTCAAGAGACGATTTTAATGTGTTTTTCAAAAGAGGCTGAATTTATTGTTGAGCAAAAGAAAAGCTAAGTTTTTCGATTTTTTGTCCACATGGCAGGTGTTTCGTCTTGATTGCCTTCCTACGAGCTTTGCATTTCTGCACTTAATTAAAACGCAAGTCGCATTATTGATAGAGCCTTCCACGAACTTCCATTCATCGTTAAAAGCAAGAATAATACCAGAGTGTCAATAATTTTGCCACTGTTTACTTTTAAAGTAAATTTGTTCACACTCAGGAAACCAAACTTTCGGAAAAGCTTTCAGCAATTTAAATTATTTTCCAGTGAAAATATGCTGTACAAGCAATTTCTACGTAACTAAACCTTCAATAGGAAGGGTGCCTATATGCAATTCTCCTTGGTTTTTTTAAGAGAGATTGCACTAAATTTAGTGAGTCGTGCCTCAAGGTCCTATCTTACACGTATGCTGTTCTACAGACAAAAAAAATAATCCATTTTGCAACCATACAACAACTATTTTCCATTAGTAACCAACACAATGACTTAAAAGAACTACGCCTTAATTGGATTACGGCAATGAATAAATTGAATTAGAAACGTCATTATATCTAAACTAAAGACAAAACTTTAACTACTTAAAAAAAAATCCAGCTAAAACCTGTGAGACTTCAGTCATGGAAAAAAATTGCAAGGCCTTGTGAAAGGGCAACTTGAGAACAAGTAAGTTAAAATATAATTTCATTAATAATTATAATTTTTGCGGAATTAACTAGGCGTAATAATTTCGATTCGGCGTTTCAGGAAAGCTACTACACCTGCAATAAGAAACACTAGAAACATTGGCGTTTATGCAAAAAGGACTTAAGGAGAAAGAAAAGAAAATTGGCTGCTGAAATATTTCAATTGTGATGAAGAGTATTGCCTTACATTGCTGTTTTTAATTCCATCTCCTAATTCTAAGTGCATTGAATGTGATGGCAGCAATATTTATGTTAAAAAGACCCTCCAGCTTTATCAAAAGAGTACAAGGCTGTAAAAGTAATCGAAGAAGAAAACATTATTATTGCGATATGTTTTTTCAAAATAAAACGGTGACTGATATTTAGGATTAGAAATTCGCACAATAAAAGAGGATTATCACAAGTATTCCACAATACGCTCAGAGGTAATTCATTTTTCTTTTTCAGTCTTTTTTAATGAATTATTTAACACGATATTTATTATACGACCAAAGAAGAAGGGAGGGGTAGCAGAAGGAACTTTTTCTCACCTTCAGGGTCGAGCAGCCTCGGTATCAAAAGTTCTTTGTTAGCCACATTAAACGCGTGGTCGAGGTTGGTTCGGTTATCGTTTTCCAAGAGGATTTCAAATTGAAACAGTTCGGGCCTGAAAAATATAGGGATCTTGTGTCAAAGTCAAGTAAGTTTGGAGGAGCGCTATTTCTAAGAAAGACACAGTATGGCGGAACTGCATGTTAGAGACCTTCTCGCGCGAATGAGCTCTGAAGTCATGAATGAGTAGAATTAAAGTAAAATTGGTGTATGTGGTGTTTTTCTGTTTAGGCAAATTTCGTCACGTTTGGCGAGGGGTGCCTGGTAGGTGAATTAATTACACAATCATCTTATGGCAGAGAATTTCTTGTTAACCTATGACTGCCTCTAATATGTGACGACCATAAGATTTTCCGAGTGAGGCATGACTGCTTGCATTGTCCTTTTCAAATTTCACTGCTTTTAGCAGCTCCTTGTGTTTAAATAATATGATCAATTTGACACTGCTGAAGCCAAAGTCTATTTTCTTATGGGAGAGAAATTTTATCTAGTCTACTTAACCTCTTCAATTGTCCATTGCACAAAGTGGTATTACACAAACCCATGATTAAAAAAAAAAAAGTGTTTTATGAAGAAACGCTATTAATGGAGGTTAATTGACTGGAAAGTTCCATCATCATCATCAATCATAACCTTATTATATGTTTACGATTATCACTGCTGTTTTAGTTTTAAATTACAAACGCTCTTGCAGCACTGCATGTATGTTGTTGCTGATTGTGCATAACTGAGGGTCATAAAATCTTATAACACCATATTTTTCTCCACAAAGATTAACCTTCTCGCGGAGATATTCCAGGTTTAGAAATCGTCCACAAATCGTGAAAACGATTCTCGTTATTGGTAGGATTCCTTGGTGCAATACACAGTTCAACCCCTTTTTTAAACAGTAATCGTCGGGGAAATGGATAGTGGCTGCTAAAAGCCGGAGGGTTGGCCGCTTAATAGAGGAAAAACAATAGAAGACCCCTCATCGGGACTTGGATTACTGGTTGCCTTATAGGGGTGGCCGTTTAATAGGTGGCCGCCCAAAAGGGGTTCGACTGTAGTTCTAGGACCTAATGCGCAGTTCAGAAGGGTTCGCAGTTTTTATTTCACACATTTTCAAATGGAGGCACAGGAACACACTTCATCAACCAAAGACTTACTTGTGTGCGTGGATGATGGCGTTAAAAGCCAAACCGTCTCTCCAACTTGAAGTGAAGTCTTTAAGTTTAACGACATCTTCGTATCTAGAAACAATAGCAGCTTGGTCAGGACAATTGTTAAAAGCATGATTACTTGCAAGTGTGAAGGAATTTTACGAGAACAGTTACTACGTAGTTTATAGTCGATTTTATGGACATCGTCCAAGGGGAACAAGCTGCAATGAGGTTAGCCCTATATTAAGCAGCAAACCCGAACAACAACAACGAGATCAGACCACAACACCGGGAACTACGTTCCCTATTCTTTGCGAAGGGTGTGTGGGTTCTTTAACGTCCCCTGCTATAACCATATAACGCTGAAGATGCAGGAGACGGGGCCTACGATTTTTCGTCCTTATCCGAGAGAACAGTTACTACGTAGTCAATGGTGAAAGCGGTAACCCTTGTTAGTCAGTGATATAATTGGGCTGCTTGCAGCCTCTTGAAAGACACAAATAACATCCTATAAAACGATGTAATAATTCTAGATATCATAAGGAACGTAAAAACGTGACCGAAAAACTTGTCAGAACAATTTCGAAATAGCATTACTCATTTTCTCACCCTTCAAGGCACGTCTGACACCAGGAAAGAAGTTTCTTCTCGACTTCAAAATCCATAACATTAGCGTACGAGTCATTCTCTATCATCACACATTGAACCTGGGTGACGGTTCAAAAACATACCAAAGTTTTTAAAGAGTGGAAGGAAATTTGCAAAAAATACCAATGCTTGGGCTAATTTGTGAGAAAGAGTCTTCTAGAATCTTTTCTATACTAAGGTACCACGTCAAGGGAAAGGCGTGCAACTCTAAGAAAATTAGTTTAGTTTTGTTCATTAGGCTTTGCTCCTCAGCACAGCACAGCAGTACAATTTGTGATAGTCGTAGAGCCAAAGGGTGAAAGAAGTTTGTAGATTGTTAATACAATGGTTGCAACTAGAGAATTGTAGCAAGTTAGTCTCATCTCTTTGCTAAGGGCAGTATAACATATAACGTTCGCTGGTGAATATCCGTGCATACCTTTTTCGCTAAACGAAGGGTATTGTTAAAATATCTACCGGTCAGCTTTCCAGCATCCTGATTGGTTACTTTTCAAGGTATGGGATAAATACTCATGCGTAGTGCAACATTTTCGTCTTACCTGGAATCGTAGAATAATGCTCCAGATGAGTCCAAGGATTGACGTGCTCTTTCCATCAACAATATCCTGATTGCTGATTCCAGCAAGTTTAACCTAAAATGGATGCACGGTAAGGCTACTTTATTTTATAAGGGATATAAAAGAGAAACGAAAGAGAAACTCAACGAAGGAGAAACAGAAAGGGGCGAGAAGGCCAGTAAAATGCGTACACAGTCGAGCCTCGATTATCCCGACCTCGATTATCCAGACTTTTTTCTCTGGTCCCAATTTTTTCACGAATATTAATTAGGTGTGGATTTCACAATTGAAATTATGTTTTCTTTGCTGTATACCTTTAGTTTACATTTCTACCTCATTAATATTCATGTTTTCGATTATCCGGACTCTCGCTTATCCGAACAATTTACCAAGGTCCCGACGCGTCCGGATAATCGAGGTTCGACTGTACTGAGAACAGAAACTGTTCAGCAAGAGTTGCTGGCCGCGTCGTACGTTGTATAGGCGAGGTTATTTCTTTATAAAAGTTCAAAATGGAAAATACATTTCGATCGAAAATCGATCATTTTAAATTGCAAGTGTTCAGTACAACTTTACATGTAATTTGAATTTTGAAGATGTTACAATTTAAACGCTACTTACTTACTTGCTACAACTTAATACCATAGAGTCACATGTACAACAGCCGAAGTCTTAGGCACTCTGCTTTTAGGCGCGCACATAGTAACAAAATAAACACAATGGCAAAATTTGCAAATGGATTGTTCAGTGAGGAACAAGGAAGAGTAGAACTTAAATGAAAAAAATTAAGTCGGTATATTCCAACTGATTATTTAAAGAGGTTTTTTCCACGGTAATGGTTGACCGCGGTTTCGTTGAAAAAATAGTATCTGCTAGTTGCAGATCAGTTCCATCTTAGTTTTTACAATTTGATTTACGTATGTCCAGAAAGGCAATGAGACAATTGAATCAAACCAGTGTTGTAGTTGTTGTGCCATTTCGTTTGTTGCAGCAAGAAAGATGTTTAAAGGAAGAGTTTTACGGTTCGGCGCATGTTCGCATGTTCGCTTCTGATGAATGCTATCGCTTTAAAAACCCCACTCAGATGTCCTTTAGTAATCACATGCTATAGTTAGCCGTGGCAGAATGATGGATGACGAAATTTTCAGAGGATTTCGACGCTGATTATGATTTAGTCTACTTAGGGTTAGGGTTAGTTACTTAGGGTCACTAACCCTCAAACCCTGGGGCTATTTACATGCGACATTAGGTAACTTGCTTACGATTGGTTCATAAACATTGAAATACTGGGCCTGAGCTAAAAGGCGTGGACAGACGAATAAATGATACAGACATGCGCCGATCCGTGAAATCCTCCCTTTAAGTGTGTATTTGATCAAGTTGGTTTTAAAAACGAAATATGTTTAACGGCGTAAATTAGATTTCGCGTCAATGAAATCAGTCAATTTCATGACCATTTGTCTGGGAAAAGCGAGGCTTGTGCTTAGGTGTAGTGCGGGCAATTGGACAAGAGGAGGTCTGTTCTAATGTCGGAGTAAACCCCTATTGAGTAGTATGGATTGCCATTTCTTCAAGATTGAACGCTTAAAGTTGGATAAAACAAAAAGTCACTGAGAAGTAGAAGATATTGCGATGGCCCAACACCTACTTTGCTTTGCTCCAGTAATTTCAATACCGTGGCTACATTGTTGAGCTTGTTTACAGGCATTCGTTCGTCGGATCTTCTCTGTGAAAGAAACAAATTAATCAGCGTACATGAGTAAAAGGGACATCCCATTCCTTTCAGCTCAGCGGTAAAACAAACCTTATAAGCGAATGCTGGAAGAAACTAGTCGAGTTTTTAAAGTTCAAGAAAAAGGCTGGTGATTCTCGAAGTTTTCTTTGTTGTTGTTTTTTTTTTGCTGGAGTAAAAACGACATGCATTAACTATGAATAGGCTTACCAGCGTTGTTCCCAAAAGAACCTCTAGCAGGGAAAGGAGAACATGACCATCTCTAAGCTCCTCTATAAGATCATTCACCTCTAACGGAGGCACCGCCTAAAGAAAAAGATTACTCTGTAAGTGAGGGGACGGTCTGGAAAAGTTTACGTCACTGATGAGACATTTATGTAATTATGATATGAAATCAAAAATGATCTATTGTAAATAGGAATTTTCCTCTCGAAACTGAATGCCTTGAGCGTGACAACTGTATTCTAAGGAGAGTAAAAGAAACTTGTTCAGCAAGGTTCATCTACTCGGTTTTCCTATAACTAAAAACAACATAAGCAAGAGATCATTGTCTAGCATCGTAGCTAATGTTTTGCATGCTTTAATATCTTTAATATCTCACAGTAGGTTTGTCAATAACACATTACGTATACTACCGTATATCATCATTCATAATATTCACACAGTGGACCATTTTTACGACTATTTTGCAGAATGCGAAATAGGAGTTTAGTGAGCGAGCACGAATTCACTCGCTTGGTCGATCGGTCGATCGGTCGATCCTCCCTTCCTTGGGTCGTTAACTTTTGTTTGTATTTCCGCTGACCAATGCACAACTTGACTTGACGAAGAGATAAATGTCGTCGAATGGTTCGGCAAATGTGAAACATAGTGAAGCAATGAGTGATGAGATAGTTACTGCTATGTCAACA
>OMLO01000302.1_pt1 | contig 29967 bp, 12 predicted proteins | sample 1674811 | NCBI WGS metagenome assembly OMLO01 (sample SAMN06265003, study PRJEB25207) | coral metagenome | isolation source: Coral host | place: Mexico:La Bocana,Puerto Morelos, Mexico | collected 2008-11-13
GTCGAGCTAAAACGTTGTAAAACGCCAAGTTTCCATAAGGTCTATAATCTTATGAAACTAAAACCTCAGAAGGAAAGCCAATTTTAAATTTTGGAATGGTGCTACGTCACATGAACACCGGCAATAGGCTTGGGACTGACCTTGGGACTAGTAAAATTCTGGCGAGGAGACCTGGGTAGGAATTACAGGATCAAAAATGGCGGGTAATTTGTTCCCTCGGCAAAGGGAAAGGTTCGACTACAACGCAAGCGATTTAGAAGATCTCTCCGAGTGGCCCGATAGCCTGGATTTTGATGAATTCTGCGATGCAAATGAGACCCGCGAGGAGCCATTAGCTAAACGACAAAAAACTGCCATCCACTGTGATGATCACGATCGGCTGCAGACACAAATAGCGGGTAGGTTTTAATCTAAAGATTAGTAACCGATGCAAAGATCATAGATCATTGATTCGATCGCCAAGACTTCTGTAGAGCTCCAAATGTGTATACAGTTTCTATTAGCTAACTATTCTTCAGAAAGAAACGGCAACCCTAGGGACGTAGTCGCTGAAGTTTTTTTTGGCAAGGATGTGCGGCCGAACCCTTGATACAAGACTTCAAATTCTTACTTCGCGTTACCTGAAGTACATGTATACATAATTTGCCGTAGTGATTTCATCTATGTTCATTAGGAAAAAACAAAACAATAGATCTTGGCGTAGGCCAGAAGGAAAATGTAATTTAGTAGCATAACAGTAATCACTTCATTGCTAGAAATACCGGTATTCAACGGGAACAATATACATTCAAAAGAAGAAGTTTTTTGTATTTCTCGTCCTTGTGTTGTGTTTACACACTAACACGGCCATCTTTGAATAGTCTGGGTGGTTATTGTCAATTTTTTTTAATCAATAACAATCAATATTGCCGAAGAAAGGAATTATCGATTGTTATCGATTTTTACCAATAGATATCAATCAAGAGAAATTTTTCTGTGAGTTATCTATTGTTGATTTCGGTTGATATTGATTAAATCAGTTGTTTTCCAATGTTGGTTTTTAGTGATTGACTTGCCTGGAATATACATCTGCAGCTTAAACCAGAAATTGCTTCCATTTTCATAAACATCTGAGAAGGTCTACAAATTTGCAGTTCAAAATGGTCAAACTCTATGACCATTTTCAGACCAAAACACACCAAAAAACATTCTTTTGGGGCTGCACATACATATATAGCCTATATAAGGGAGTAGGTTTACTTTTTTTCTTTCTTTTCCCAAAGGCTCAGTGGTACAAAAACCAGCAGAGTTCAATTGCAGTGGTCATCTTTCCCCTAGTAGAATTAAGGAAGCACCTTGCCAAAATGGTTACTTAGCATCTGGTGTCTTTAATGCGTGAGTACTTTGTTGAATAACTGTCAGACTTCCTTATAATTCTGATGGCTGGTGATTTAACTGTTAGACTTTCTTAAGGTCTATTGTGGTTGTAGGGGTGGTGAAAATTATGGTAAAATCTGAGACTTGCTGAAATGCTGAGATCCTTGTTTGAAAATGCAATACTGAGACCTAAAAAGATTTTCAGAGACAAATGACACAGTGAGACAGTGTGATTCATCATAAAGGCTTCAGGGATTTCCGGGAAATTTCAAGATGGAATGAAAAGCTCCTAAGACACTTGATTCTTTTATTAGGTACCAGTATCTTTCACCACCCCTGGCTGTAATCTTCCTCTTACTCACATTTTTGGCACTCAGCTTACGAGTGTTGATTCCACAGCTTAACTTGAGGCAGTTGTATTGAAATGTATGGCAGTCTACTTCTAGGGTTACAGAGGATGGTTGGTTGCATTTTTTTGAATAACATTTAAATGTCATTTCTCAGAGAGACTTTATACATGGCAAGGTCTACTGAGGGAAAGAATTTGGCCTAAGTACCTGTACTCTCCCATATGAACAGACTGATACTCTTCAGTCTTGAAACTTGACCATTAAATTTAGCCAATCAATATGATTACTGTGAATCCTCTATCAAGCCATGCAGGGGACTTATTCATTCCAAACATGTTCAAGGGGGGTCTTATTAGAGGGGGGGGGGTTATTAGAGAGGGGGCACTTATTTAATTTAGCAAAATGCATCAATTATTCATAAAGAACAAGAATGTTGAGTAGCAAAGCTCAAGCACATGAAGCTGGAGGTCATGCAGCTGAAGATCAAAATCAAACACAAACTTCCAGCACGTGAATAAACCATACTGGATCAGTTTGGTTACAGTTGTGATTAATTAATACAGGCCATCATTTACTTATTTGGATGTGAAAAAAGGGGGAGGGGAGGGGGGCAAAATAGGGGTGGGGCTTAATAACTTTCTTCTTCTGAAGAGTAGGGGCTTTTTGGAGTAGGATGGGGGATTTATGGTGCTGGATGTATGAAATAGAAACCATCTGATGTAAAGCATAAGTCTACCTTTACAAATTTCTGTCACTAAATTTCCCATATATCATTTGCACTTATCGCTCAACCCATAATCTTTAACAGAAAACATGTACTGTCACTGTCCCTCTCTCCAGCTCAGAGTAAGGATGGGTACTGACAAGCACCTCTAATCTTGACCGTTTGATTAGAATTGGCTGTGATTTTTGCAATCTTATAGTTTTCTTATTGTTGAAGGATACTGCACCAGGAAATTACATACCCAGAGATTTTCAGTGACCAGGTTATTCAGTTATTTGGTGCAAACTTTGTAGCAGGCAATGCTCTCTCACATAACATGGAAACAATATTCTTCATGCTCAGGTGACAATTAAAATACTGGTACTATGAATGTTGTTTAACTGGGAACTAGTTGAATTTTGTAAGTAGTTATCATATAACAAATAAAAGAGCAAAATTGTAATTTAAGTTATTTCATAACATCACTATGGTAACCGCTTCTTACCAATCTACTGAAACCACTGACAGTCCATAACCAAAATTGACCAATCTGAGCTAAGTTCTGTTCTTTAAGTTATGTATCATATAAATCAAGTTTGGTTAGGAATTTATTGGGAAATAACTGAAGTCAACCATTCAACCACTCCTCACTTTACTTGATATGCATTACCAAGACTTGGTTGATGAGATTTGTTTAAAGGAAATTGAGACCTAAAAGGTCTCAATTTCCTTTAATAGTCAGCAGTCAGCATTCTTTATAACATGTTATTCCAATGATCTTCACAATATTCATGTGTAATACCTAATGATCTACTCATTCTTGTACTTTTAGGCAGCAAGTTTTTAAGCTGGAAAGTGATGGAAGTAGTACGACTTTGACTGGTAAAGTTTTAACAGCTTGAAAAGAAAACATTAGATGAGAGAAAAAAAGAAAAATGAAAACATTGGAGAGAAGCATTAGTATCAATTCTGGGTGTCAAACTTGCTATACATCACTACTTTATAACTTATAATTAATTAGGTGTGGGAAAGTTTTAGTTGGTTCAATGAAAGTTGGAACATAGTTTTGAATTTGAATGTCTGTAGTAGGGCTTTGTAAAATATGCCTGAATGGGAATTTAATGCTCATTTCGATAAGATTATCATATAAGTATAAGATTATTATGATATTATCAAAGCGTAATTTGATGTAGCCATAGTCTTCACCCAGGTTTTTAAATTGTGTAGCAGCAAATTTAATGCTGGCTGCGATACTTATAGACTAGCATCCCATCCAGGGGGGAGTAGTCCTAGAAAACTGCACACCATGGACCACACTGAAATGCAAATATAGTCTTAACCTGACCATAACAATCCCCTCTACAAGCTATGATGTAATTGATTGATTGCTATAGCGTACTAAATATGTCCTCTCTGGGTGATTGTGTCGTTAGATGATGCACACAAGCGTTGTGTTGAGCTCCGAAGAAAGTGCAGTAAATGTTTTGCCTTTCTAATCCACTTTACACACAAGTAAGTCACGATTACTTAAGTTTTAGAACCTCACTTCTAACACTGCCAGTAGAGAGAAATTTTACATTGACCATGGTCGTGGAATTTTGTTTGGAAATACTAGTATGCCAGTTAAATTAAATACCTGATTGTGTGTCGATTTCTACCGTAAGAAATCTTTTGAAATGAGACTCATGGCCGGTACAATGATTAGGAAGTGAAAGAGCGTAAAAGCTTTCTTTTCTTGCACAGCAAAGTTGAACTAATTATTTCAATCGTCGTTTTCTTTCACACTAGCCATCTCACCACAGTCCAAGATTGGAGCCAAAGTAAGACGCACCTTCCTGAATTGTTTCTTCTACCCTCGAGACTTGAAGATTTGTCTTTGTTTCTTGGGCGACTGTCGTCCCTTCCCTCATCCTTCACAAGGACAAACCAAGTGTCTTCAATTGCTCCTGTACGTTTGAGCGCAGGGGAGCACTTATTTCATCTCCATTTAGAGCTTACCTGGGCAGCTATTCAAACTCTGTGCTTGATAGTGGAAAGGCAAGGTATGTGGCTTGCTGATCTACCTACTACTAGCAGCTGCGCTTAATCTCTACTATGTGTTTAAACTTATTGTTGGGGGCCCCGCCGTAAGGCAGGGCGACGAAAAATTAGTCTATAGACTCATTCGTATGTTCTCCTCCACGGAAATCTTTAGTAAAAGGCGAAAGATTTATGCGTGTTGAAGGAAAACCAGAGTTACCACAGTAAGCGAGTCGAAACGTTTAAATCCCGCTCTGTGGTTTCTTCCATATGGTTTGCGTGTGGTAGAGCCTTGTGGCATAAGTTGCTAGTGCGCACGCGTAGTATCCCGCGTGTTTAAAAGAATTGTTTATGACAGTCCAGTAGACTTAAAAGAGGTGTTCTGCGATAGCAGTTCCAACCTGATCGGTAAGCGGGATTTAGTTTTTGGTCGAGACTAGGTGAGAAACGTTTTTTCTTATCCGCCGTAATAACTTAAAGCTTTGATTCATGCTTTGATTTCTTTGATTGTTTTACGGTTCGCTGATCAATGACTCGATGATAATGACAATACAAAAGGTTTGCTCCATAATTATCATACGCAGAACTAGAACACGTGGATTGAAAACACTGTTTGAAAAAAAAGCCACCTTCTTAAAGTCCTGCTGTTTGTAGCCAGTTAAACATCGTACCTCTTCCTTGCACCCAAGGCATTGGGTCGTCGTCATTTATTTGCTCTTCTACGCTTGGCTTTCAAAGCTCGTGTTGCGGGCAAATCTAGCAATCTATGATGTGTTCTGAATTTAATTATTAAGTGATTTTACTCCGTCGTGTTTTTACAACACTTTGAAAAAACGCGTTACCAGTTGAAATCTTATTCCCTAGAGTTCTTAGCGGCATTAGGGCCATAATTCTCCCAACTGTTTATACACGTTTTCTGTAATTCTCGTTTGGAGAACTTGATTTCAAGTGAAGTCGCTCTTTTGTGAGATGATCTTCCTTGCATTCTCTTTTTTTTCAGTGAGAAGATAGCTCAGCAATCATTCAAAACTTTCAATATCATTTGTCAAAATTGGGCAGCACTTATTAATTCGTAAGCGTCTTTTATATTACAAGTTTCAAGGCGGAAATGCAAGCCAAGTGCAGGTGACACAACTCTTGTACCCTACACTTGTCGAAGCTCTACATATAGGCTGCGGAAATTTGCGGTGGCGAGATCTACAGACAACCCTTCAGGAAGGCGGTGAAGTCATCTTAATCGTGTCTGGAGTTACAGGCTCGCTCCAGCATTTTTCTACGATAGCTTTTCTCATTTCTTTCTCACCAAAATATCAGTTATACCAGTATTTGTGCCAGGGACTTAATAATTGCAAAGGGTTTACACCACCATATTCGACTACGTTTTAATGAACTGAACAGTCATCCTTGTATTTCTTTGTCTAATTATTATTATAGTTAATCTTATAAGTCTTATCTACATACGACCTACTCAGCGTAGTAGATTTATTAAAGAACAAAAAGTACTGTTTAGAAATGCGAAACGTCCATGTTGTACTGTTGATTCTGCCTAATGCACCTGATGGCTGCAATAAACGTCAGAGACTGAACTTTATGACTTCATTCCTTGTCAGAAAGTTTAAAATGTAAAACGTGAATAAAATGTTGTTTACCAAACGGTTCAGTTGTCTTTGTAACGATCGTGTTTGCAGATTCATGGTTTTATCTGTTTTTGGTGCTTTGCGGTTTGTCACGCTAGAGTGAAAGTATTGCACGACAAGTTACGCGTTGTGTCAAGTTAGAGTTTGACAATTGCGTGGCAAGTAAACCTTAACTGTCTACAGGTTCACGACAGTCTCGCAGGAGTTCTCCGATGCGAGATGCGTGAAAAGCAACGGCCGTTTACTGTTTACTGCCGTTTACCGTTCACGACTAAATCAGCAAAATGAAAACGTTTGTGTTACGTATGACGCCACTTTATCTGACTGACACTTCATTTAGATAAAAGCAGTGAAAAAGTAGCTCTTCCCAGTGCGGGTTGTGGAGTCCACGATGAAGCACGAATGTTCCAGCGCTGAGGCAGTCGTCCAGTCCACTGACTCGCCAGATGGTCGCATCTCTCCCGGGAGAGCATTTGTTCCACCACACTCTCTTGCTACGCGATGGCCAACCTCTTCCGATAACGCTCCAATGAAGGCACTCGGTGGAGTTTGTAGGCGGCGCCTTAGAGCCCACGCCTAACACGTGTCCCACGCAGAAGTATCCTGGAGGAGGTACGGGACGCCATATGGCTGCATCTGTGTTGTTGGCATCTGACCTCCACAGCTCCTGGAAGGTAACTGGATGTCTTAACAGACCCTTTCCTCCCATCTCTTTTACCACAAGCATCGGAGTCACCTGACTTGTTCGGCTAAAACCTCGTTCCGCGTAATGCCCTAGAGGCGCGTAACCGATAGGGGCTCGAGGGAGGTACACGCTAAGGATCTTGGAAGTCCTGCATTCTTGGCCTTTATAAATAAGCGTCAAGTCGTCTTTGGTGAGCTTTTTGATCGACAGCGAAGTGTTTTGAGGAGCTGGAACAACCTCGGGCAGCAGGGACCAGAACTGAGTTATACGTGGCGCTGCTTTTGAGTCACTGCTGAAGAACATTCCCAAGTTTAAATAGTGATAACTGAGAGCCATGGACCAAAGACTTGCCATCCGGGATTCTTCAATCCACACCCGTCGACCAGGGATTCCTGCTATGGCCGCGCTTTTGTGTACGACGCACACGTGATCGTAAGACGGAGGTTCGTAACTGGTTGTTGCCACGTGACCCAATGCTACGTAATCTTCATTAGGACCTATGGGCCTCCAAAACGCTAAGATGTCGTTTTGACCCGAAGCCGACCCACTGCTTCCCTCAGTCGTCTCAGGACCTTCATCGTCGCCATATCCGTGTCCACTTTCGGGTCCTTCGCTGCTCCACACTTGCGCAAACCCCTGGGCTTCCGCAACGACTGTGGAGTTTTGCTGCATCAGAATGCACAGCATTACTCCGTGGTTTGGTTTGTCAATGTCTCCCTCCTGTGCGTAGTCCCCAAGTATGCAAAATCCGGGGGGACAGTGAGGTCTATAGATGGTGAGTCCCGGGCCACCAGTATCTGTGTATATCTTGGTTGCTATGGAGACGATCATCATGGCAATGCCAGTCCCTACCATCTTGTCTAGAACAAAAACAGAAAAAGTAGCGAGGTTAGCGATCTATTGTAGACTGCGTTGCGATGGTGTTGGTGAGAAATTAAGAAAAACAGCAGCTTCTTAAATGTTTCCTTGATTTCTTCTCATAACTAACATTAAAATGAATAAACTAAAGAGTGCAAAAAAGGTTGAGTTATCGAAGTTTTCTTTTTTGTGAAAACATGCGCGTATTTATGTAAGATCAAAGTCGACCTCGGTCGGGGCAGCTTTCAACAACAACAACAATTCTGAAATTCCAGTCTATTTTTACTGTTTACGAATTTCAGACCCTGACGCCTGAGTGCGGTAGGCTGTGAGTAATTTTACCATTGTATACTGTATTCTGTGAAATCCGAAGGTTTTTGAACCATTTTATTTGGCATTAATGAGTCTCAAATCGAATATTTTCTAAACGTACTAAGAGAGTACGATACTTTATCAGCATCAATAATGAGAAGAGGGCGACAAAGGAACTGTATTTTAATCAGAAAATTGAAGTCGCTGTAAATTGGCAGAAAGATCAAGTCATGGTAACAGAGCCACCCTTACGTTTATGAGGTTTTTAACCATGGCTAGAAGTTACCAGACAAAAAACGAACTTAATTTACTGATGGGCGCCGCAGAGTACGAACTGGTTCAAGTTAGAGATCATGAAAGCCAATACATGTGGTTGTTTTTATGATATAGTTACATTTACAGTTCTATTATTTATCTTAATTATCATGCACCCCATAAAAAACAGTTATTTTTACTGATTTATTTTCACACTGGGTCCGTTATGTCTGTAAAGTTGCCAAATTTTTCAGAGATGACGTATGCCACTTGATGACGTATGTTTCTGGTCAAAAGGGCACAAACTATTTGCTTACATGGCTTGCTCTTGATTGGCTTAGACAACAAAGGCCAGCTCTTAGTGGTTCAGGGAATGGCGACCGTTAGCAAGTTAGATTTTTGAACTGTTAAGCAGGTTATTTGTTTGGCAGTTTTTGTTAGTTAACAAAACGCATCGGAGATGAGCGACATTGTTCTCAATTCTGCGCTATTTTTTGAGAATAGAACGGTTCAGGCACCATAACATTTTCTTGTTCGTTTCTATGCATTTCATCCACGATTCTACCATTTTTTTCCCGATTTTGTCCACAGTGGGTTACAAAACAACCACAACGTGGCTAACACGTGTTGTATTGTGTCGATAGCAGACCATTGGTGGTCTTTAAACCAGTTAAGATCGCAGTTGGATAAAAGTTAAGTGTTGGCGGATGCCAAGGACCTCAAATAATTAATTTACAGTGGCATTTCACAGAGTCAGAAGTTGAAAAAACAATCACACATGAAAGCATCTACAAGTCTAGCAGATAGTGAAAGGCATGTTTGTTTGTTTTGATGCCATGCCAGTGCGATTTAAACAACCGATAGGCGTTCTACTGCTGTCCATAAAGCTTTTGTTGTGTTTGTATTCTTCATGGTTGTTTGCTTACATTAAATTCTTCGCCTTTTTTAGGCATCTGAAGATTATATTCCAGACTTGTGAAACGAGAAAATTCTGGGTATGTCTTGCATTTGCCTTCTAACGTGGCATGCATGCATTTTGTCCTTAATATTTTTGTTTCAAAACCATTTTTTTTTTAATATCTTTCGAATTTACCAAATTGCAGGAATTTTTTTTTAACACGCCAATTCCGGTCAGAATGCTTGGAGTAAACGAAACAGAGGTTCATAAAAATATGTTAACTCCAAACTGTGACTGATAAAACTGACTTACATGACAAAAAAAACTTTCAGTCATACATGCCATAAGGATCTTAATTTCCACGTCTCTTTGTGGATAAATGCCAATCGAAAAAAAAAATCATGTGTTTGTTTTGCGTCTCTTTGCCCAAACAAACCAATAGGTTATCATGCATGCTTTGGCTTCAGTCTCAGATGATTGTGGGAAACATTCAAATGAACTGTTAAATATTTGGCTTGCGCTTGTCCGCCAGTAAATCCACACACGCAAACATCGTCTTTGTTGAGTACTGTAAGATTCTCCAATGCTAGAAATTTTGGACTGCAAAAGAATTTTGGAAGGTTTATTTTCAGACCGAATTTTGTACGAGGTTAACTTGTCGGAAATTGTTTTTTTTTTGTCTACTTGCCGTGAAATAAACAAAACAGACTATTTCAAAACTGATATTTTCGAAACGCTCTGCAATAATAGGAAATATGAAGACTCTATTATGGGATTTTTAAGAACTTTAAGTTGTTTTTTTAAGTCCCTATCGATATTTTTTTAACTGTTGTTTTACAATTCTTAAAGGATTTAAGAATAAACACAAACCCTTCATGAGGCGTTCTCTCCGGTGGAAGGTTTGAGGGGGAAGACGAAGATTCCTAAACTGAAGCCTAAACAATCTGCTGACAGGTACACGCTGATTCGATGTGAAGTGGGGTTGATTGTAATTACCTTGCTTAACAGAACAGAAATTTGCGCTTAAGATCCAACTTGTGATATGAAATAAGAGTTCTGAGGCGTTTGTCACCAATCACTGTAAAATTTCTTGGATTCCCCCCTCCCCCGGCAAGCGTCATTGTGCTGTGGTATGACCTTATGTTGCTTTGTAGTCTCGCTGGGAAGAGTATTTCCCCCTGGTGAAATTCTGTTCGTACTTTTAATGACTCTAATTTGTCATTTATCGAAGATTAAACAACCAGCATCGAGCAAACTTTGATATAAATACCTCGCATTTCTCGGTGAATTACAGAATAGCATTCCAGAATGCTGTTTCATCGACGACTTACACTCGCAAGATGACATTAACCGATTTTTTTTCCTGAAAAGGATTAAATAGCGGGTTTAACGGCCCCTTTCCAAGAGCTGGCTTGATAATTCGGTTAGTAAAGGGTGTATTTTACTTCAAAACTATGTATTGAGGCTTCTCATCTTGAAATTCTAAAATACTCAATGACTCGAATGCCCTAATCGAGGCACGAAAACTGTTCGAACTTCTCTGAACGCAATTTTCCGTTGAAATACACCTGTTTAACTAGTATATTTCGGCCAACAAAGTGTGGATGCGTAATAACTCACCTAGATTTGAGTTTTCTCTGAAGTCAATTGCAGCAGATGCGAACGTTTCGTTGTTCCTTGGAAGTATGTCTACCTTTAATATCTTCCAGGTACTTGGCCGTGTTTATATCTGCTTGGGGGCGGAAATTAACCGAATATCCCACTGAAGATAACCTCGAGACCTATGGCTGAGCAATCGGATACAACTGATCTGATAAACGGCTTAGGCTCTTTGTTTGTCAGTAAAGGAATCTCGAAAACGCGCCGGGGCGTGACCGCGCGCCCTAGAAACCATATCGTCTAAATTGCGGCGTTGATGGCTTTTACACTTGGCAAGACTGACTCTCCTTTCTGGATGCGCAAAGCGGAAACCGCGAATCTTTTTAGCTGAGAATTGAACGTAAAACTTCCTTTTGATGTAAAAATGTAACTGAATGGACGGAGAGTTATATTAACAGTCCACGTCAGCCCTAGGGCTGATGTGGACTGCCTCATCAAAAAGTTTACCTATGTATGTATGTGTGTATGTTTATATGGAGGCATCATTTATCTCTATTTCTTTCCTTTGCTGTTTTCCTTTCTTAGCACTTTCTCTCCAACTGGCTACTCAGGTAGACTGACGCTCTGAAATCCCCACAAATATTCATTTTTATAGTTTCTTTGTTGTTTAATGTAAAATAAAGGCTCCTTAAGTGACGCATGATGCCCAATGTTTCGGCTTTTCTTTGTGGTTTCTCTCAATGGACTCTCAACTTCCAACCCGTCTTACATGAACGTCCAAGGTTTGAATTCAGTCCGAGCAGTTAACTCTTAGAACGATCTAGAATCCTGACAAGGAACTCCTTTCTATTGTGTCTCGGATCACGAGTGCAATGCACGTGTACAAAAAAGTTAATTTTGATTTTGCAGCTGCGCGAAGCTTTCTTACAACGCTCGTTGTCAGTAAATGTCTGTATCATTTAGACTAGTTAATTTACTGGATCGCTCATTCATCTCAATAGTGAGAGACAGCAAAAACATTTTGCAGTAAGTACTTCTTTATATCTCTACTTCCTCTTCAAGCTGCTATTTATTAAGTCTTAGGTAATTCAAGTTTACAAGCAGCGTGCTCTTTTGGCCTACATCTCATTTGCTTCGTATTCATTAATTAGACCATTACAATCTGTGCATGAGTGATGAAAAGTTGTTTTCAGATCGCGAAAAATGTTCTGCGAGAAACGTTCACCCGTCATTTTATGTATCCCTCCCTTGCAAACCACTAATTCTTGTTTGATGTTAGTTTAGGTAGGCTGAAGTATTTTTTCAGCATTAAGTTTTGGCGCATGCGTGGATCATTAGTAGAGTACTAGACATTCCCGACTGAAATCTCATGTAGTGAGGCTTCCTTATATGGAAGTATCAAGTCGCTCGCTGATTGGAGGCTATTTTAAAGACGTTTGAGGTTGTTAAACTGAGAGTGACGGACTTAAACGTTGGCTCATTTTCAACTTTTTGCTTTTATTACATTTAAGGCGGGGTACACCTGAGGGAAGTATTTTGGCATCGTTCACGGTTAAAGCAGCTCATCCCGCATATCTACGTTTCGGGCTGTTTTGTAATTTTTTTTGGTGATTTTTGGGCTTATTTAGGGAAAATTAGTTTTTCTCTAAGGATTAGTGAAATTTATGTAATTAGGAACTTTTGAAGATTTTATGTTGTTTTTTAGAATTTGAGGTTAAAAATTGGTAGAAGTACATCAAACAGTTGCCCACCAACCTGGGGTGCCCTTTTGGGGGCGTTTAACTGTCTGGTGGTGTTCCAAAACGTTTTTCTTTTTAATCCTCTTAAACTTCCTAAAACTTAACTTAAATACATGTCCCGCCTTAATCGAATGACTTTTCTGCTTTAGCGATGCTTCCATATCTCGTAATCCATTCTTCAAATTGATATGGTTTATCGCAATATCTCAAATTTATTAAGGGTGAAATTTAAATTTAATCGATTTTCCTCTCTTCACAAATACCAAAGCCAGCACTGCATCAGAAACTATATATATACCGATCTGTAAAACAAGGTGTGAAACGTTTGCTAGTGGTGTACAGTTGGTTTTCCTGTGGTTTTCACGAAACAATTACTGCATTTCCTTGGCTTTTAGGATCTCCTGACAAGATTAGGGAAGCACGACAATTGTAATGTGCAATCAACTACGCCTTCAAGATTACGAGATTCCGTCAATTCAGATCTAGAATACCCTTCAATGCTTATCGTTAGCAAAAAGGAAGGAAGCGACGCTCTGCTTTGAATGTTAAGAAATTAACGCCGACTTTTGCCATTTTAAGATAATTTTTTAATGACTTAATTGAAATAATTGTACAAAAAATTCTCCGCCGCCAGGCGCCCTTGTAATATGTTAATTTGTTATTGTTCTATCGATTGCCTTTTAATATAATCTAAGATTGCAACCTGCAGCGACTGAAAACCGCAACTCGCATGGCAGCAATTAAACTTCTTCTTCCTCAAACTGAAAACAGATTAGCAATGGCTCCTGTTTTTCACCCACCAAATTACGCTCAAAAGAGCGCAACATATTCGTCCCGTATGCGATTCTCGTAGTTGTTTGGTGCACTGCTTCAGACGTTCGGTGAAGTTCAAAGAAGTTCAAAGTAAACGGTTTTTAAAATTAAAGCCGGATGTTCTGGCCTTAAGAACGCTTTAGGCTTTTAAGGATTTTTTTAACACATACTTACGACAAGAGATCTTAGAAGTTCGGCTTAATTGAGATTTCATATGTCTATGTCTTGAAAGGAAATGTTTCTATCGGCCTGTTTACCTGTTTCATAACAAAGATAGTAACTTGTAAACTCCTTCTCTTGTAGAGCTGCTCGCTCTTGTATTGTTTGTGTTACCTTGCTTCAGAAGTGAAAGGGCCTTCTGTTGTAAGCTAAGAATCAATATTTTCACGATAGCATCCCAAGATATGTTTCCTAAAGTTCGATGCGTGTTACGTAACTGCGGTCACTTATTTAGTCCGAAAGGACAGTCTAACTTCAACATTTATGTACTTCCTTATGGTACATACTGCCTTATCCTATGATCTCTTTATTTTGGTTTGTCTTTCAAGTACATGTTGCTGAGTTTTGTATATCATTAGTCAGTTGTCATAATTTCTCGCTGTTCATTTTTCGTTGTCAATTTTTTGTGCTACCTTTATTGTTACTTGCAAACGCAAGTTCATAGGGTAACCTAAATAGGTAGAGAAATTATAAGATGCTATCGCTCACAGCAGGTGTCGCTACCACGTTAATTTCGTGGTACGTGGCAGCACATACTTTGAGACTGATACAAAGAATACGTGATCGTGTAATTCCAAGGGCTTTTATCCGATAAGAGGTCAATGACTGGGAAGATCGTTCAAATTCTATAATTCAAATCATATTTCGTTGTAATCACCCTAAGGCCGCGGCGGTTCAACTGGACTGCGTGAGTTAAATTTCTCCGTGTCGATCTAGAATGTGTGTGAAATGTGTTGTGTGTGTGTTGGGATAATATTCGAAAGTAACTTGTGGAATTTGTTTAATTTTAAAAGAAGACTCCTACAGGTTTAAAATGTTGCTACGATTTACTACTTAGCTGCAATGTACATAGCGTGGAATTTTTACGAAGTAAGTTTTTTCTTTTAAATGCCAGTCTTCTCTGAACGGCCAGTGGAGAGAGCTCGGAGCTTCTAAGACCGCTTTCTGGCGGTCATGGTCAGTGGGATTGCCGACTTTGGGAGTTCTCTGCACTAAGTTGACTTTTGCCACATTTTAAAAAGAAAATGTGTATTTTCGCGCAGAAAATGCCAGTTATTACTTCCTGCAATGTAACCACAGTTTACAGTAACCAGTTATTAATAGCGACAATTGTTAAAAACGACCAAGTATTTGAATAGTACACAAAGTTTTTTTTTGGTTTCGGGGTGACCACTTTCCGTCTTGTTTCCAGCGGAAGGCATTGTCCTGTTCTGTCGTAACGATCAATAATGCTTCTATTATCTAATTTATTTTCCAGTTTACTCCGGACAATAAGAAGTAACACGCGAAACGAATAGCTCGCGATATTTGTTTCACTTTTATACTTTGACCTTTGTTACTAAGATCCATGTTTCTACTCGTTGACAGACTACTTGGTTTTATAAAGCTTCCGATCGAACAACGAGCCTTGTCACCCCTTGTGGTTTTGTACTGATCTACACGTCAATGGTTTAAGTGGGATCTCGGAAAAATCTCCAAAACGGAAGAACGGCATGTATTCTATTTATGGAACAGTTCGTCCACTACTCTTACTGTTTCGTTTTATTTTAAATTGACCATCCTTTCCATTTCTTTTTCTCTTCCCGCGCCGCTTCCGCCCTCGTGACTCATCCTGTATTGAGTTCCTTTTCATCTTTTGATTGCCGCTTGTGCGCAATTTTTTTTTACTTTCCGTGCTCCATGCGACCAAAATTGCGAATATGATACGTCATTGCAAATAAATATATGAAAGATCACTCATGATCTTTTATATATTCATTTGCATTATTCACCTTCTACGGGTATATAATTACCAACTCACAATGTGACCAGCTCCCAGTTGGCTTGATAACTCATTTGGTAGAGCACTGCACCGGTATCGCAGAGGTCATGCCGTTCAGGCCTGAATTTTTTTTCAGGCTTTAATTTCACAACTGCTTAAGTTGTGTGTCAGGTTGTCAGAACAGTTTGCTTCTACCCAGTTATAATCTTATTTAGAGAGATGTACCGTGAAAGTTAAGTGTTTGTCCAAGAACACTACACACTGATCTCAGCCAGGGCTCGAACCCGGACCGCTCGATCTAGCACACTAACCAGTTTGGAATTTTTAGTCTTTGATTGTAATTAGGAAGATAGGCAGCTGGTTGATTATCTAGACTGATGGAAATACCACGTATAAATAAAGTTATCGTATGCCACCACACCTCCCCTCCCGTCTAACTGTTCCTATTTATGATTCAGTTGCAGCTCAGGTCGACAGTTTGTCAGCGGATCACGTGATCAACAGCCTCAAGAAATACACATTTTCATTTCTTTGGGACTTGATAGCACTGGCTGCCTGTATCTATAACAAGGTGTGTATTATGTTGAGCAAAATACAAATTCTCCTCATGCGTCATTACATACACACATACATGCATACTTTATTTGTCGCAAAAAGGTTTTTCGAAATAAAGATAAAACTGTGTACACTAATTACCAATTAATCAATCACTAAACATTTCTTTTTGATAACTTAGGAGATTTTAGTGAGGCATCATAACAAATTACCTATCGTGATCAGTTGTTTCATTCTTGCGGCTTACATATTTCACTTTGTGCTGTAAGTGGAAATCGGATCCTGATCGATATTGTAAACGGCAGAGCTTTAGTTCCCTCATGACCTGACAACAGTTAGTCTTGTTTCTTTCCACGAAGTGAAGAAAGAATGTAGAATTTTGAATCGGTTATTTTAACAGTCTGTTTAGTCCTGCACTTAGATGACTACATTAACTTCAAGTGAAACAGGTAAATTAACCCGATGTAGCGAGTCTAGAAAAGCTGACATTTCAACGGAATGCTAGGAAGAAGGTCTGAGGTTTCTGAGTGGCCATTGAGTAGAGGCTTGAGTTCCAGTAGACAATATTAAGACGTAGTTAATAACTTTTGGTTTCAAGCCGCATTAGCTCGGACCTTGCTAAAACTCATCTATATGGTTTTAACTATGGCGATTTGTTTACCCATTACAGACCACGTGATATTCTCTAGAGCTGTTCTCTTATCCATCTAAAAATGATTCTTTCACATGCACGCGACTAATGAATGCGTGAATTTTTACGAGTATCATATGGCATTAAAGCGCCCAAGTTAAAAAGGTCTACTTGCTTTCAGCCTTTGAAGAATTTCAGAAAAATCATGCTGTACAACCAGCGTAAAGTGACTTCAGGTGTTTTATTTTACAGGAAAGTCAATCAAACATGCTTCAAGTATGTCCATTCCCGTGTGGCTGTGTGTGTGAACTGTGGATTATGTTTATTCATCTTATGGATCACTTGAGCACCAAAACAGAGCTTGAGGTATGAGGGACAGATTATGATTATTACATGAAAGACAGTCGTTTAAATTAGCAATCGGGGAAAAAAGCCTTCTCAATTTCAGTCCGAAGATTACTTGTTGCCTCGGGTAAATCGGATAGATTTCAAGTTACAAACTCTATTTTTTGTGCCTTTTTTATCGAAATATACTGGAATTGATGCCAATTTTCCTTCTCAGTCATTCTGGTCAGCGGTGTCTTCCATCATGTCGGAGATTCTTCATCCTAAAGAGTCAGAATCAGATAGCCAGGAGTCCTGTGCACAGTCGTGGGTCCAATCCTGTGGTACGAATATATGAATACTGATACAGTTGAACGTTCATCAAGACAATCACTTGTCTCTGACTATTCTGTTTCCATAAATGTTTTTGTCCTTCCCAGCTCCTCCTAGTTTTAAAGTGAAGACGCCTGCCAATTTCTGTTGGTGGTTATTGACACATTTGTCTCCCCTTTACTGGTTTTCTAACAAAGGAGTCTACTCATACAAGAAAAAGGTAAAACAAAAACCGGGAACGTATGCAATAACTACTGGATCCTTTGTCACAAGCGCTACCCTCCATTACGCAACATAAAGTGACAGACGGACACTCACAGACAGACGGACAGACAGACAGTCCAACAGACAGACAGATACTCCAATAGACAGACAAACAGATGGAGGGACAATGGGAAAGACGGGGAGAAAGACCTGTTTTTTAATCTAACGTTGTCTCTTTGTAGCCTGTTAACATATTTACCTATTCGTCTAAGTCAAGGGGAGGGTTAACATCCTTTTGGACACAGACTGTAAAACCCGGGGAGGAGAATTTTAAAAGGAACGCTTAACAGGTAACGAAATTGCGTCTTGAAGGCGTGAATCAAATTCATTACAACCTGTGTGTAGGGGGTACCAATTTTAAGACCAGAGGTGGTTCCTCCCGTTATTGCTTTATGTTACTCCTTGTTTAGACATGATGTGTAATCTGCCTCCATTTTCATTGATACTCTGTGTTTGTTTCTATTAGCGTTGTGTTCCAGGAAATTGGGTACTAGCCAAAGATTTACTCAAATCTTCTCTTCTAAGTCATAAGGTAAGAAAACACCAGTGAAGGAATTGTGCTTGTTGGGGAAACATTTCATGTGAACTATCCCTAATCTGTATAATCTCAATGATCGTTTTATCAATATTTCCAATATATGAAACTTTCAATACTTTCATGAAGAGACAAGTGGTAACATCTTTCACATTTAATTGCCGAGCTCAACATTCACCATCTTCATTGAGTTACACCACTCACGATGAATTCGACAGTGCTGATCCTAGCAGTGTGCAGGACGCCTGTCACATATGAACTCAGTTAAATGACCTTGCTCTCCATGAGTTCTCGTAGCTCAATGGATAGAGCCTCCGCCATGTATTCGGGAGGTCATGGGTTCGATTCCTGTCGGGGACTCAGATATTTTCTTTGTCCCACGCTCGTGTCATGTTGAATAATTCATCGTTCACAAAAAGAGAAGCCTCAACAAGGGTTAGTGGCTTTATACACACTATCGCCAAATTCTCAAAGCCGACATTGTATCACAATCTAACATCTTTCCCACATTTCACTATCATTTTCTTCAGTCCACAGCTTCAGTGAAACCGATGCTAAACGTCTTTTTAACTAATCTGATTGTTGTTTCATAGACAAGTTGTGCTAACAATCTCTCTACTGTGCCTTTCAGGACGGCCATGAAGAATCTCACCGGCGCTTCTGTCTTGGTTGTTGTGTGTCATTATCATATCACTGGTCTGCAAATTCTGATCTCATTCTGTGGCTCTGGGATTATTTTCACAAGAGAATGGTGGGTTTTGGGAAGTTCGCTCCAAAATCTTCTCATGTTCAGATTTTTTGGACACTTTTGTTGTACTCATGCCAAAATGCAAGCAAACAAAAAACGCAGGGAGGTCACTATAATCGAATTGGTCTTTGGTCATGAAACGCGACTCTACCCCATTGCTTTCAGCGAAAAATAAAGTAGAATGGAGATCTCCAGAGAATGTTAGAAGTTTGCTTAACAAACAATAGGCCTATTTAGCAATATTTTCCAACCTACATCTCTGTTCGGATTTGCATAACGAAATACAAAGAGAAATTCCATTGTATGCATGTCAGAATAAAAAACAACAAAAAAAAAATTTATGCTCACATTTTTTGTTGTTTTTGTGTTAAAATGAAAAGAATCAGAAAATGAAGTGATCTATGAAAAGAACAGGGAGCGGCATCAACGACTATTTAAGAGGTTAAGCTGCATGCGTAGTTAATGCACCTGTTACCAAGTTATTTTTCTTCTTCAGTGCTCGCGGTTGATGCATGACGTGGCGTGACATTGCGACATGAGTTATGTGCGCAAAAACATTTTGCACCTTATATGCAGACGTAGCTTTCCTGTCTTTTCTTCGAATGCATTCATATGAAGACAGAAACAAAATTCTTTAAAGCTGAATTATTAGGGATATATACGCGACAGTTAAGCAAAGTTTGGTTTTAATCCGGAGAATGAACATTCCTATGGAGGTGTACGCTTTCGTTCAATTTACAATTTATTACCTTATTTTTTTTTCCTGTTTTAAAGAACGATTCATTTCACGTTCCTGGTCAATCTCTTCATGGGTTTACTGTTGTCAGGTATGTTATAATGTTTTGTAATGCCTTTTCTCACAGCACACAATCTCAAGTCTTATGGTGGTCGGTCGTTTGCCCTGGCTTCAGCAGTGTTGTGGAACTCCCTTCCTCAGTCGTTGAGAGACTTGCAATCAGTCGAAACTTTCAAACCGAAACTTAAGAAACATTTATTTTTACGGGCTTACATGGAACATTGAATTTAAATTGTTGTTGTACTTTTTCATGAATTATATCTTATTTCTTTCTTATTTCTTTTTTTCTTTTTTAATTTGACATAGTTAGGCAATTTGTAATTATAATTTTCCTTCAATTTGTGAAGCGTCTTCGGACCACTGGGATAAGACGCTATATAAATGTATTATATTATTATTCTCAGTTACAAAACACGATCTTACAGACAAGTCTTTGCTTTTAGAGGATGATGTTGTTGTTGTTGAAGTTGTTTTTGTCAAAACCAAGATTTACTAGTCAGACGACGCAGGAAAAACATTTCTCCCAGACCACTTATTGTTTGTAAAGAATGTACGGGTGTCATTTCTTTGCAGCTGTTCTGCTCTTCAATGGATGGAACAGTGCTGTAAAAGATCTAAGGAAGCACAGCAAACGTAAGTCTGCTATTTCTTGCACTGAAGCGACAATAAAACGTACTTCGCTGAGACTTTCGTATTCTCAAAACTCACGCCGTCGTAACATTTGTTTTACGGAAAGCAGCAGTAAGTTCCGCGCGACGTTTTTCGCGCGTATTCTCGCACTGCTTTGATTTGCTCTATCCAATTGGTTCATGGAACAAATAAGCTCTGAGCATTCGGGCATCCTTGCGTGACCAACAGGAAACTCGCGTGAAAAAAGCATTTGCGAGTCATCTCGCGAGTTTTTCTCATTTCGTACTGTTCAATTTGTACCTACCAATAGTTGCTTCTGCTTTTCTTTCAGCGAGGTTGTTCCAGAACACGAGTCAAGTCTGACTCTGTTCTTGCGGCTTGTGTCCGTTCACCTTACTAAACTTATACACAGCGGTTCATTACAAGCGTGGAAACAAATCAAAGGAAGGTAAGGTTGAATTTGACCCTAATGCGGCTGTTACTTTACGTAAGTGAACGTTTAAGTTTGGCAAGTGAAGTATTGTGAAAATCTTCTTTTCACTTCAAGATGCGAATTTGGAAAGGTAATGCTCAGTTTCTACCATCGCACTTTTATATTTATTTGCTTATTAAAGGATGAATGCATGTACTTTGATGAGCTGCTCGCTTCCTAACACGTTCGTTCGTTCGCTTGTTCGGTCCTTGGTTCCTACTCTCGCCGTTTGTTACTTTGTTTGTCCAATCCGTGGCCTTTTCTTTCCATGTCTTGAAATAAGTGTTGAGCGTGACTGACTTATTCTCCACTGAAAAATGTCTGCTTTCTCCTCTAAGATTCTATTCCAAGTTCCATAAGCGGCGTATGGAAGAGCTGAATAGCACTGGACTTCATCACTTTATCAATCTGTTCCTTACTTTGTCAAGCGTGGCAGACCTCGAGGATGTGGTAAGCTAACTACGAGCAATCCCTGTTTTCTCTTAGTTCGTTTAGAGAGAAGCATTTGGCCCCCGGCCTCACCTGTTGCGCGTCCATTTTTTCCTCGCCTTTTTTCCTTGCTTCCCTTTTGACGGGCGAAGAGATAGAGAAGTCTGCATGTTCGGTCTGTCTAAAAACGCTGTCAGAACTACAAGCTTGCGTCTCAAAGCCAATTTTGATACAATACTCAAGAAAATACCATGCGGTGCTGAGGAGTAGTGACGTCAGAAACCTATTCACCCGGTTTACCTGTCCGGGGATGGCTGTTGTTTAGGAAGGGAAAAAGGGCAACATTTGTGAAGTACATCATCAAAATTAAAATTCTTAATTGGTTCAAATATATCTCTTAACGCCTAGATTTGTTTGCATATGTTAGTAGCTTAGCTTAGAAATGGATTGATCATTTGTTATCTACAACAGGCAAACAAGATGTGTTCTTTTCTTGACTTACTGGACTTCAATAAGATGCAACAGGAAAAGAAAATGTGTGTCTGGAAAGGTAATAGATAATAGGTGTAAAGACAAATGAATTCATAAAATCAATAAAAAAGCAAAAAAATAAAGAAATTTAAAACATAAATACTAACTTGATTCACTGATTGATAAAAAACGGAAGTGAGGAAGTCTAACCATCCCAAATTGTGATAAAAGGAATTGGCTCATTTCTCTTTGAAAGAAAGAGTTGCATTTTACACTTGACAGATTTAGTTGTAATAGGATTTAGACTTGATATACCGAGAGTAAAGGTAAGCCGCCATTAGAGTGTAGTTCGTGACCTACATGCTTACCATAACATAATCTTAGCTTGTACTATCATGCTGTCGTTTTTCTGGTTTTTAGGGCTCTTTGCCTTGACACTTATATACAAAGAAAAGAACGTGGATTTTGGATACGTGGCTGAAAGATTGTCACAGAATTTTGCATCTGTCGCAAGGTGAGAGAATGCGGAGGCTCGGAATTTAAGCATCTTTATTTAAGGCTATGGAACGAGAGTTGGAGTTTTAAAACGATTTCTTCTTTTCTGGACTTAGCTAACCACGTTAAAACACGAACATGGTATTTTTTCGTTACCTTTCAGAGCTTACGCGGAGTCTTGTTCGCGAGACAAAAGTCATCAGAAGAATTGCTGGAAGTTAATAACACTTTACCTGGACAGCACACAGGATGTGTTTGATCACAAAAACAAGCAAGACTTGTCTGAGAGTAAACTTCTCGGTACGTTGTCAGTAACAAACTGGTATTTGACACACTTTGAACGTGTTGCTTGCTTTAGAGAGTTTTTGAGAGAGAATATTGGTGTCTTGGCGTTTCCTGTAATTTCCTTCCTAACTGACACTACTTTTGTGCCACACAATACCTAATCGGTACAGAGTACTACTTGGTTAGCAAAACATACCACAGCGGTATTACTAACAACAACAATAACTGACAACAACATCAGTAGTAACATCATAACGACAATAAACAACATTGACAATATCATCGAAAAACACCAATTGGAAAAATACTAGCAACTTCACCATTAAAATGATTTTTATGTTATATTATGAAGCTACATTTCTAGGAAATCATTTCATGTAGATGTAATGCTGCTTGAAAATAACATATTTTACTTTTTAAGGATTGTTTTTGTTGATTTTTTTATTTTTCCAGCTAATGGGTTTCAGTTTCTGTTTCGTTCGTGTCGTGACAATGAGCTTCGATACTTGCTGACGTTTGTGCAGACCACCCTCACTTCATTAACGTACGGTGAAAAAGAAAATGTTTTGATATGTTTTCTTTATTAGCTTCTTTTGAGTTTGCATGTGCTAAGGTCTACTTCCTGTTTGTTATTTCTCTCGTAAAGTACTCATAAGAGTCCTAGAACAGGCCGCTTATTTCATTCAATCACGTCATGAGGTTTCGCGCTAAATGTTGTAAGCTGGAAGAGAGCGCCTGTGTACTATGCTGTTCGTCAACTGTCTTTGGTGTTTCCTTAGCTTTCTTTCTTTACTTACATTTTAGACAAAACAGCAGGCAAAAGGCAGGATCTTCAGGTAACTGACATGAACAGGTAATATCCAAATGCTGCAGACAAGGCAAACTCACATTACATGGAGAGTGAAAGAGAGACTCATTTTTATGTGATAGAGAGAGAGCTCATAATCGTCGTTTTTCCGATGCGATTCAAGACGTGACACCATAAGATACTCTACTCTCACAGTGCATCTCTACCCAGGAGAATATATGTGGGCATTTGACAATTCTAGGGAAACCTCCCAGGAAGCAGAGAAGGTAACCTGTCATGTGAGTAGCTTGTCGTGCAGGGGAGTAGTCAAGGATCGTAACGGACTTAAGCGTAGAAGCCGATGGCTTATTCTACCACGCGTTTCCTCATTTCAATTTTTTTTTGTCCTCAGAAGCTGTCAGTGTTCTGTGGAAGCACTTGTTTAGTCACGTGAGAGCTCTAGTATGTGATGCAGTGTGTATGCAGTCAGCGCCCAGTCACGTGGCTGATACTTTGTCTGCGTTTACTCTCTGTGCGCTCGACAGGTAAATAACACTTGTCTACAATTAAACTGACCAATAGCAGTTGCCGATGGAGAGTTGGGAGGGGGAGTGCAAGGAAACCAATTAATCAACCGATTAGCTTTCGACCCTATCCTGTTGATTCCTTCAGGAACCTATCAAGATTGATCTGTTGTGTGACTTTCTTTTCGTGTAAAGGAAGAAAGCCATCAATTTCTTGGTTGCCGGAATCAACTTGCGAAAGTTCCTAATAAGCAACTCTAAGTTGTAGATGTTTGCTTTATTGTGGTATTTGAGGTCTTTAAGTGAAGTATCTCTCTATACGTTCTACTGATTCCTTGCTCTCAGACTCTTGAGCAAGTTTGACTCTTGAGTACTTTTGATACGGTTTTCATCTGACATTCCTGTTTTACACAATTGTTTAAGTTACCCTGAGGAAGTTGAAGGCACAGCAGGTGTGTCCTTCACCAGTCTGCTCCGAGATCTTGGTGTTAAGGACGAGATGTCCGCCAGGTATGTTGCCCAGTAACTGCAGGGACGGTTCAACAGTTTTGATACTTGTCTGTTATGCTGTCAGCTGCAAATGATTTTCGATTTTATGTATAACTTTGGTCTTACGAGACATTAACTGCTTAGAGAACTTTTGTTTAGATAAAATTTTCTTTTTTCAGCATGAACCTCTTATTACCTCTTACCTCGCTTCTATAACATTGCTACACTGTCAAGCAGACACGCAGAGAGGCCAAAAATTTAGCAACTAGGCCATACGAGATGGCGAGCAGATTACGGGCTTAGACTTGACATTTGGTTGATTTATGTACGATAATTATAGCTTTCAATTGCACCTGAGTCTGCGGTGAAATATTCTTTTGTCTGAAAAGACCTAAAGAAAAACGAGACGAAAGGGTCAATACAAAGCAGAATTCACCCTTTCGCAACGTTTTTATGTCAAATCGCTGATCACTGCGATAACAGCTATTCTCGTGGCACGCTCTGAAACCTACAGCAAACGAAGCTTTGCACCGTGTCTCACGGTCTTTAGCAAAGTGAGCTCCGCCTTGTCACTTGGCTTCATGTGTATTTAGTCACGTGGCAACACGTAGTTGAAAATGGTGCCGTAGCCTTCATGAATTGGAACATTGGTGTACTGTTCTTTATTGTGTGTTGCAGCTTTTGTTGTCGATTCTTGAGCCACATGTTACCTTGTTCGGCTGCACTGACGGCAATTCAGGCAGAAAAGATGGAAGGAGATATCATTCATGCTTGGTTCAGATGTCTGTTACAGCTTCCCCCTTCGCACGATGGAGTGACGGAACTTACAAGGTATCTCCTCCCTCCAGCACTAACTCTGTTCAATGGAGCCTGATTAGCCTGTTTACTGCGTTTGATTAGTTGTGGAACAGCGCAAAAAGCAGCGAGAGAAAATATAGGGGACTGGTGCGAGGCGGGAGAAAACTTTCGCGCCTCTCCCCAAACCCTCCCCTGCTTTTTCTCGTGGCATTTTTAGTCCTGCTTCGAAATTCAACAAACGTCTGGAACTGGGTAGTAAATTAATGATTACCTGATATCCAATTTGTTTTCTTGTTTTTGTGTTTTGTCCTTATAGGGCAGTTGGTAAGCTATCCGAGATGGAGAGGATAGAAAGGGACCAGGTAATGTACTCCTTTCTTTCTTAGGCTTGTTTGGGTTTGTTTCGGGTGAGGACTACGCTCTGTCAAAAATCTTCAACAACAATAACTTGTTATTTAGTTGACTTACACTTGCATCTCTTTCAGCCTGGATTTGGAACTGGTGAGAGTAGCGAAACATCACTTCAACTTTTTATCGTTGGGCTCGGCCGCTATCACGCCTCTCTGGTAAGCATTTGTAGTAATTAGTCATTCAAGAGAAAAATAAATCTATTGTCATTAAACAAAACAATCAATCAGTCAATCAATGTCAAGAAAACCTGACAATATGCTAGGAGATAGCGTTCCATGGACGAAAATCCCATTCAAGGAGAGCTATTCTTCTGAACAAACCACTTTACGCTAGTGAGAATTTTATCAAAGTTGCCAATTCTTCACCTGCCAGATGAAGCCTATCCTTCAATTTTAGATTATTTACCACAGTTCACTTGTTTTTCCTTGTAGAATAGAACCCTACGCCTTGATACCGACAATAAAGTAAATTAGATTTTATTCTTTGTTCACCCAAAAATTAGATCACCAATATGAATAGGGTTATCCACCCTGTCTTAAGAGCTTAAGTCATTAGATAACAACTCTAACATCCTCGCAAAACGATGAAGGCAATGTTAACAGCGGGCGAATTAAGATAACGGTCTTCATGGAGATAGCATCGAACAGCGATAATACCGACTACATCATTGTATTTACTATCACCACAGACCACGTTTGACGAGTCAATCCAGTTTCGTGAGAAGGTTCAAAGATACCTTGGTGACATCATGAAGTATGTTGATCACGTGATAAAAACTGCGGGACCTGCCGACCTGCTGAGGTAAGAAAACCAATCTGTTCCCATGCTTGATTACCAGCCGCTGTTCGGGAAAATAACCGGCGTTCCTCCCCGAAGTCTTTTCTGGAGGAGGAGAAAGCTGATGTTCCCTGCGACCCCATTGTCGGTAGCCTGCGAACTCAGACCTATTTCCGGCTGTCGCTTGTCTCCGGAGACAAGCGACAGCCGGAGATAGGTCTGCGTTCGCAGGCTACATGGTCGGGAGAGCTGGGATTTTTATGTAATCTTTGTCAAACACTTTGGGTTCTTTTCTGTCTGTGGCTCAGCAGGACTTGCTTCTTTGACACGTCATTTAAGTTTCCCAACATAAAGTAGCCATTGCGAAAATAAAAAGAGAAAAATTTATGAGAGAATAACTTGGAAGGTCAATTGTGGCCCGTGCATGAATCACATGTCCTCATTCCTGTTTTTCTTGTTTCTCGTTAGGGTGGCTTATCACGTTGCTGGACTACTGACAAAACATTGTTTTAAGATCATTTACAGCAAGGTAAGTCCTTAGGTATGACAGTTTCGATTAAATTGGCGAGATTCTACGTTCATTGTGATAGCACTCAAAAACGGCGGGTTCGCGGTTAGCGCATGTACGTTTCAGAGGCAAAGAAGATGTTTGACATGCATCTCAGTTGACACAGCTCACTATGTTCCTGACTTTATTGCCTACAAATATCCGTGTACATCGGTTCACCTCCTTCACTCTTAGTGGGTGTCTTTGTGGCCTTGTCAGTGATCTGCGCATTGGACCCTGTGTCGAGCTGTCTGAGTTCGAGCTCTGGCTGGCGTTATTGCCGCGTTCTTGGTACAAACACTTTATTCTAAAGGTTTGTCTCTCCTGCCAGGAACCGGAGCATGCTAAAGGATGGGGGTGGGGGGCTCCCTGCGACGGACTCGCGTCCCATTCAAGTGGAGTCCTGTTCGCTTTTGCTCAAATGGTATGGGACACTTGGCGCTTGGCCCGCTACAAACCTTATTCTAGTCCTCTTAGCAGCCGGAATTGAGGTCGTCATGCAACGCTTTTCCTTCCTTATCGGTGTGTGTAGTCACGCAACGCCTCTCTCCACTTTAAACTAACCTTACTCTCACAGAGGTCGATTCTCAATCAATGTGTTTGTATTTCAGACTCAACCAAGGTGCCTGCTTCCTCGGTTGGTGGACCAATTCGCTCTTCCGTTACCAAACAGCAAGAAACCAGTAGCCCCGCTGGTGATGCAGTGTATCAAGGCTCATTTACATCAGGTAGCTATGGCGTGACACTGTGACATGCAAAGTGATGCGTGATTTTCCAGGGCGGGAAAAAGTTGTGTTTTAATCGTTAAAACGCGACAGTCTTAGCAGAACTTAAACAAATCCGTGTTTCCATTAGTTCGTTAGTGCAATTTATATTTTCTAAAAAGCTAGACAGCAACAACAAAACTATTTTTGCTTTCAACTGGAAAAAAATGCTGCTTAATTAATTGACATTGCTTGTTTCTGTGCAGTTTCTACAGGGTCTTGCCTGCTTGGACTTCAAGCGAGATGAATTTATTCGAAGAAAGATCAAACAAATATTTTTGTCGTATTTTAGCCAGGTGAGAGCACGGCTTAATATGAACTGTAACGCTTTGTTGACAGATTTACTACCGCTACAATGAAATGAATGACATGTTATTACTGTGTTCTGTTTACCTAGATGGTACAAACATCCTCTCAGTCGGCCAATATTCCCACTAAGAATCCTTTTATGGTAAGTAAAACCTTCACGTTATTCCGATCCAAACTAACAAATAACAAACAACAGCGATGATCTATCATATTTTCATATCTTTCAAAGAGATTCGGAGAGTCTCCCGGCAGTACGATCACTCGTATTCTTGTAGTGTTAAAAAAAAACACATAACATTCACTGATTACCGCATAACATATATTAACTCTCGAACAATCAACCATCCTATCTCCGGCTGTCCTGAACGGCGCGGTGTTTTTCGACGCACTCCGATTACTCTGTTTCCAAAGCAGCACTTTGAAAAGCATTTCAACTGCAATGAACCGGATCACTTTTGTTACGCTTTGTTTATGACAGGTTGTTCTCAAGGGATCGTGCTTATCTACCCCAGTCCCCGAGTGCAGGTTTGTAAAAGTGCATATAATCTTGTATGGACATCAATCCCCAGCCCTCCCCCCAGTGGCTGGCCCTGTATACCCGTAATGCCAGCTCTGTCGCAGAAAACCTTTCTGATGTCCACGAGAAGTTGTACTCAGACGGTCTGGACATTTGTAAAAACTATGAGAATCCTCTGATTAGTTTTTCAAACCTGGAAAAAAATGGAAAATAAATTTTTTTTCCTCAGAAATCTGGAATTTTGTGCAAGCTTCCCCACAGGCCGAGTCAAAATTGACCCTATATGATTCATAACCCTTATTGAATAATCAGATGTGCAGATATCCCTTTTTCTTTGAGTTTCCCTCGGTCATTCGATGACAGTGGGCTTTGCGAAGTTAATTTTCACTTCTTTGCCTTAATCTAAGCATTTCGTGACACTCGCCACGCCAACAGTTGTCCCGGTTAGGCGAGCCAAAGTGTTTGTTTGTTCCGCCTGCCAGGTTACTGTACCTGCCGAGGTGAGACAGCTCGTCCACCCGAGTTGTCTCGCCCTCCGAGAATACCTGGGGATATTCTTATAAACGGTTGTTTGAGTTTTACAACGACACAAGGAAAAGTTATCTCGCCCGGGGTAACTCGGGGTAAAGTGAAGTGAAATCTGTGAAACAGATAAAGTCCTTGTCCAGGGAATTTAATTTACCTCGGCTCAGCTGCAAACAGAAACAGTGGTTTGCAGAAATTTGTGGCAAATTATTCTTCAGTTGAGGATAAGTAAGTATGTGCGAAACCCGTTTGCCAATTTCTGCAGTGTTTTAGTTAAAAAAAGTACTTCTATGACAAGATTTTCTTCGTTTACTTATGGCAGTGAATTTCGTCAGTTCACGATAGAGATCATACAGGAATCTTTTCTGTGTTTCCCACAGCAACCTGCAAATCTTACATCGGTAAGTGTACTAAACAGCTTATGTTAGTGACAACTGTTTGAAGACCAATCATAAAGTTCCATGAGTCTTTTCAAGCACTTACAGTAGTCACGTGATATTGAGTGGACATCAAAGGACTCTTCATGCGAGAAAGTAGATATGAGGCCAACTGAGGGAAAATTGCTATGCAATTATTTTTGTTTTTGTTTTTCTCCATTTGCAGACTTTGTTCTTCTTGGAGCAGTTATTTAAACGGACTCTTTGCCCTTCTGAAACAGCCAGGTAATCATCAAACCTACTTCTTGCCCTTATAACTCTCCTTATGGCCTTCTTTCCGTCACATTTTCAGCGCTATTATTGATCTGAATTGTAAAGAAGATAGTGCTCAAAATCTGTTGTTTTTCCTGTTTTTTGTGTATTTTTCTTGACTACTCGATTAGCTGAATTTTTATTTTTGTATTTTTCTCGACTACTCGATTAGCTGAATTCTCTCCAACTGCATTTATTTTCGGCGTAAAGTCGGTCTTCAAACAAAACGAACTGTTGAATATGTCTTAACCAATTGTAAGATTTTCGTTCTTTGTAGAATATTAGGTTAGTTAGCATTTCAACGCCAGCCTAGGGTTTCCATATCCAGACCTGCCTTATCAAAAAGTATATGTATATCTGCGCATAAGAAGACTTAATCAAAGACGTCACTAGAATGTTGAGCTTTCACTTCACAGAAACACTCCTGTTCTGCTGGAATCCATCACGTATTGTTTATTGACGTGTAACCAGTTCACACAAGAAAATGAACCACCAGAGATAAGAAGACAAGGTAAAGTTTATTTGCTGTTTTTCCTGTTTGGTTATTTGCTTTTATTTTTTCTAGAGATATTCTTATAAGATTAAATTTGGAAATACAGTTAACGATAAAAATTAGCGAAAAAACTGAGCAACGACGTTTCGGTGTCATCCTGGCAC
>OMLO01000303.1_pt1 | contig 29913 bp, 19 predicted proteins | sample 1674811 | NCBI WGS metagenome assembly OMLO01 (sample SAMN06265003, study PRJEB25207) | coral metagenome | isolation source: Coral host | place: Mexico:La Bocana,Puerto Morelos, Mexico | collected 2008-11-13
CTCCTAGTCACTTCATGCTATGGAAACCGGGATAAGCTCCGGCCTGATGGGCCACTTGGCTCGTATGCAGACTTTACCTTACTGACAGTTCTACAGTTGTGAATAGTTGAGTGTTCTTTTGACAGTCAATATTAATATCATCAGTCTTACAAATGTTCAAGGTGTCATTAATTATTGCTTTTTCATGCGAGGAATGAAAAAAAACCTGTTTTGCTCCCATACTCATTGTGTGTACATGTAGTGTGGTTCATTGCCATTCTTGAACGTTTTGCTTTCAAAACTTTGCCGGTGAATTAATTTACGTTTGTCATTAAGAGTACTACTCATTTCCATTTCATGTATTTTTGATATTTTAAAGGTTTGAAAGGTAGATTGAATAACTCCATTATCTTCCATTACTACTTTTTTTGAACTCGGTTAAAACCGATATATTTCTTTGCTACACTTATTGTAATTATTGTATTGTTATGATATACAAAATTGTACGAAGAAAAAAATTATTTAGGCTTCTTACAAACAATTTTTCTTGTAATTTTAAAATGTATAGTACAGGGGTTTTGATTAATGCAATATTTGTGGCGATTGATTGTTTGCAAAGGGAAGTTTACTCTGTTGGAAGAGAAAATGAGGTTGTAAATGCAAAAGCATTGTTTGTTTATGCTGAATTTCTGTTGTTCATGATAAAAACAATTTTTGTATATAATTTTTGTGTGCGGTACATGTACAGTTAGTTTCCTTGAGAATAGTCAGTTTACATGTATTTTTAATAAGTACAGCTGTATGGCTATTATTAAAACTTTGTTGATTATTTCTAAGCAGTGAAGTGTGTCTGTTGCTGTGGGTCGGTGTTTGCCTTAATAGATCTACCCTGGTAGCTGTGTTTGAAGAGTTTAACATTTTTGAAATATTGGCTTGCTGTTTCAATTGTTCTAGAATGCTAAAAAGCAATTTACACAGTGGGGCAGTGAATGCTTTTGACAGCTTTGTGTTTGGTTGTCAAACTGATCTAGTTGACCATCAATCATGCTAAAATCAACAATTGCCGTCTACTTTTGTCTGAGTAATTAGTTGGTGCAATAATTTACATGAGTGTGGCAGCGTGCTTTCAGTGTTGCTTGTGATGTGTTTAGGTCTTACATTCTTTTGTTCAGTCGAAAAATTGGTTCAGTAATAAGTTTGCCCATTATGAAAAGGTACTCCGTGAAGCAAAACATTTTGTAGTTATTTCGTGCTCTTTTGTTGTACTTTGTATTAATGTTTCAAAGTCCAAATGACCTCTTGCTGTTGGTAAATGGGAGTTACAAAAACGTTTTTCTCTTTGTCTTGTGATGGTCAAAAGAACAGCAAGACTCTGAAGGCAGCTCAGTGGGAATAATGTGTTTAATAATTAATTTGCAGGAGGGCTTGTTATGTTTTCAAAATAACTCCATTTAGGTTGAGGAAATTGTTAAGCTTCCTGTGTCTGCATTCATGACAGAAAAGAACGATGCAAATGAGTTGCGTTTTCAAGGGAGTGAATGGTTGTCTTAAACCATTTAAATCTCTTAGTGGTTTTCCATTATTATTTTTTATTTGAGGTGTTGGTTGAAAAAACGGGAAGAAGGAAATGAGCTGTCTACAAAATGTTTATACTTGAACTTTAATGAGAAAAAAATCAGTTCTCATCATGGACTTTGAGGAAAGTTGCTTAAATTTATGTCAACACCCAATCTTATTGAGTGAAACAAAACTTTGTTACATATACAAGTCATGTGCTGTACTTTTCAATAATTATTGTTTCTTAAGAATCTAAGAGAAGGTATCCATTCTATAACAAATTTATTCCTTGGATATTTGACAGTTTTGCTTCAGTTTGTTTTTCTTATCTTTCTATAACTGGCATGTTAGCATGTACCACTCATAATGACCACGTGATTTCCATGAGGGGATTAAGCTGTCTTGTTGTGTTCTTTCACAGTTTTTCTCTACAAGGGATTTCCAACAATCATACTAGCTCTGTGTAGAAAGGAACTATCAGAAATTCTATTTATGAAACAGTTTGAGAAATAACTGGTTTACTGCTTAATGCTAACACCATTTATTAAAAGCTGTATGCACTGCCTTTTTTTTTTACTACAAATTGTATCAATTGAGAAGAGCATTTGTGATCTTAGAAGAAAACATAGTCCAGGAGGGTCTTTTTGAGGCACCTACAATTTAACACCGAAAATATGCACGACATAATCACAAAATGTTTATTTCTGGCTACATGATAAATTATTCAGCAATTTCTTGTGTGTTCTTAATTTAAACCAGCACCTCAGGCAGAATATGTCAGAGTTTGATTTATGGCTGCACGAACTGGCTCGTTAAGAACTTACGCTGCGCTAGGTGGTCTTTTTTAGTTAGTATACGGTCAGTATCTATAAAGACTAATTTATAGTCTCATTTATTGTAAGGCTTTTATTCTTAATTTGTAGCCTTTTTAATAATGAGGATATGTCATATGGGGACTGCATTGTTTCAAATTATGAAACTTTTATTTTGGACATTTCAATGACATTTTGGAATTTAGACTTATAAAGGACTGTCTGTTAAAAGATATTGTGCATTGTCAGAAAATATCCATTTCCTCCCACAGAAGGAATTGGAGCTTCCTGGAGGTGTGGGGGTTCTAGGTGTAAGACAAAAAAAAAATAAAGAAATAATGTACGAAGCTTGTTTAGAATTCCCAGAGGGGAGGTATGGTTGATGTGTGGAACTACACGTTTTTGCTGTGTGGTGGCATGTTAAATTGTCAGCAAGCTTTCAAAGAATATAGAATAGTCTTCATTACATATGTGTTGGCTGAAAACCTCAGTCTTCACCTCAATCTTCGCCCCAGCTCATCCTTACAGGCCAGATTCTTACATGATTATTTTTGGCTGAAAATTTTGAGATATTACAGCTTGAAGTCCTGAAATGCCCAGGATACAAACCTCATGCTTTTTGACTTACAAACATATGGCAAATATATATATATTTTGTGCTCCTGACAGCTGAGGCATTTTTTAAGGCGAAAAAAAAGTTAAGTGTAAGAGATAAGCATATGAAGAGAATGTTGTGTTTGTTTGGTCGTAAATATAGTATTTGAGTCACATAATTCCTTTTATTTTGCAGTAATAAACCTGTATATCGGAACAAACCCATCCAACTTTGCAAGGACCTGTTGTCTTCTTCCTTCGTCGCTGAAATGCCGCCAAGCATGTCGCAAAGGAAAACCAGAAGACTTAAGGAAAAACTGCCCAGAAGTAGAAGAGGTACATGCATACTGAGAATGTCCTATTAATTTTGCTAGTTTGGCATCTTTGGTAAGTTTCTTCATTCAAATACTGTGCATATGTGTCAAAGGAAACTTGTGCATGCCTTGGCCAACAAAATGATTTCTTTTTTCTTGTACTGTCCTGGGAATATTATTGACAACTTATCAATATTAATATTATTAATTATTGATATGTTTTCCAATTTAATTTTGTTCTGTTTAGAGTGCCATGTTTCGATGTATCAGCAGACATCAAGGTAATAAAACTTCCATTTGCAACAGGGGAAATACTTTTATCTACAAGGCCAAAGCAGACGTGTTAAATAATACACAGCCAGTCAATTTGTCCAGTGCCTGGTCCGTAATAAAAACTCTTGGCTTTTGTGCTGCCCCAGAAATATCTATACTCCCCCATGGAAGGTTTTGTTTTTACCTCCTCCTTCCCCCTGTATTTTCAAAGAAATTAGCTCTTTGAGTCCCCTGCTGTCAGCAATTTCCAATGACACCACAAAGTGGATGCAAACATTTCCTGAAACCAAACATTTCTCATTGACAATTAAATGTAATGCAATATTTTAATTTAAATGAGCTGTTTTTTACTTGTGTTTAATACTGAATACCGTTGGGGACAACAAGTTAACAACAGGAGACCAAGCTTGGAGCTTTTATTGACTTGTATGTGAATTTGAATGTAGCCAGGGGGGCACATACCCTCTAAAGAAACCAACGGCAAACATGAACCAGTGGCTGACCTGCGAGACATATCATGCCATTGAAGCCAATTTACATATTGTAAATTAATCACCAATAATTCATGCATGTGCTTAATCCTATTTATTACAACTGAAGTGCTTGTTCTGTGTGCTAATTGAGTTCTTCTTTATAATAGCATCCAGAAATTGCTGCAAAAATGATATTTGGACAAGCTCAAGATGTATCAGATCCTGCCAAGTGGTAAGAGTACTGGGAAATAATTTTGCTTGTGATGAACTTGAGCCTTCACAAAGGAAACAGTAGGACTTGATCCTACACATCAAAACTTTTCATTGAGTTACTTGTGCCAGTAACTAATCAAATATGGCTGTTTACTTTACCCACCAAGAACACTAAAATATTATTTACCAACACCAAAACTTTAAAAAAGGTCCTTCACAACCTCAAGTGGGAGGTGCGGTGGCCTCATGGTTAGTGCCCTCGTCCCTGGAGCGAGCAGTCTGGGTTTGAGCCCTGGCTGGGGACACTGTGTTGTGTTCTTGGGCAAGACACTTAACTCTCTCAGTGCCTCTCTCCACCCAGGAGTATAAATGGGTACCTGCAAATTGTTGGGGAAAACCTAACAAATTGCGGGGGAATGACCTGCGATGGACTAGCATCCTGTCCAGGGGGAGTAGAAATACTCCTAGCCGCTTCATGCTACAGAAACCGGGGGTAAGCTCCGGCAGCTATGGTCCAGTAGGATCTAAGGCTTCATTTTTTTTTTTCACAACCCTAAGTGAGGTTATTAAAAATTTGAGTGGGGGGCATTTCCATGTAGAATTGTCAGTGGAGTGGGGCATTCAACCCAAAATCCTCCATTTTTTTCTGGAACAAAATACTTAAGTTTGGTTATGTGTATGCTAGTGGCGGCACTTCCTGGGATGACACCGCTATCCTTCCCTTGACTATGATCAACAATAGAGCTGCTTATACTATTATTTGTTATAATATTGATATTAGAACCTTATTTGAAAGTAATTAATCAGTATTTCCAATCTTATAGGTTTTTTCTTCAGAGGAAGTTCCATCAATCCAGGTGAAGAACAATGTACGCCGGTATTGTTCAAGAAGCCATCATGTAGTTTCTTGTGTAGACAGGCTAACTGCTGATGTGCAACTATGTGCAGGTAAGTAGTTTCTCACATCCAAGGAAGCTGTTGTAGTTCAAGTAAAATTATGTGACTGGAAATATCGATTACACCTGCAGGAATGTAAGTGTGTAGTTCCACAAGATATCCAGCCCATTGAAGGGACCCGCACCACTCTGGAAATCCCAATTAAGCACCATACATTTCTTTAAATTTGGTTCATTCAGTAAATTTAATCCCCTTGGTGGTGGAAGTTGGATATTTTCTCTAGAAGCTACACACTGACAACTTGGAATGACTTAGGAAGATTGAGAACACAGGCTGAGGGGGTGGAATATAGCACTGCATATTTAAGCTTATATCTAGTTGGTTTATATATTTTGTAAAGCACTGCTGGGTTCTGAAGAAGCAGCACTATATAAGACTAAATGTTTTTTAATTATTTATTATTATGTTGTTATTATAATGTCTAGATATTATTTTTTGTTTTTTTTTCCTTTAAAAAACTTTTTCATGCATTTTCTCTACAAGCTGAACAAAATTTAACAAATTTGAAATGTTCCTCATATATACCAAATATGGAATTAATAACACCAAGTATATAATTTCCTATAAAATATGGGTTGTGGCAGTTTTAATTTGTGGTGTTTCCTCCCTTTTTCTAGAACAAGCAGTGGACTCAAAACGTAAAGGTAAATCTGTTGGTTTCACTTTATTTATAGATTTAAGCTTCTCGTGCCATATTTATTTCGTGATTTGTGCTGAAATTTGGAGAGAAGGGATATGGTGAGAACAATTGTCTTCACCATTGTTGCACAGGTTCAAATTCCAGACCCAGCATCATGCATGTATGTGGGTTGAGTTTGTTTGACTCTTGACTTTGCTTCCAGAGCTTTTTGCCAGGTTCTCTGGATTTCCTCCTGCCACAAAAATAACACTTCAAAAATTCCAGTTTAATCTGGGGACAGTAAACAGAGAGCCTCCACTCCACAAATACCTCTGATTTATTTAATATTGGTGAATTGATAGATTTAATATTTATTTATTTCATTTATATTTTTTATGACACCTAGAGCAATTAGCTTGAAATTGTTCTTTTAGTATAGACACTATCTTTTCACATATAATTTGTGTACATGATTTTTTATTGCACCTTCTTGTATTGTTATTTTTAGCATTGAGATGCTGCAGAAGACTACAGGCTGATGATTCAAAATGCAAGAGAACTTGTCGACAGGTACAATGTTTACCAGCCGAGATTTCCTCGATTTTTTTTATTGTTTCTCATTTCTTCCTCTACTATAGATCTCATTAATCTTGACTTCTCCCTCGTTTTTTTAGGTTCTTCAGTCACAGAGAAGTGAAACAACACTGATTTCAAATCTTGTCAAAGCTTGTGGAGACCCATTGGCACAAAACAACACAGAGGTAACTTGCAGTGTTACCTGTGGTAACTTTTATCTTCTTTGATTTCAGAATATTTTGCAAGTTCTGATTTTTATTGTGACTGATTTTTGTTCTTCAGCGTGATGACTTTTGGACTTGCCTTCTGGCCAATGCAGCTCAAAGCCCTTGTAAGTGATTTGATTATCATGATATTTTGTTTCTTATGAGGCATTGATTTTGGAAAATATCCATACTTCCCACATAAGGAAATTCTACCATATACCCTGTACTGTATACTACTCAACTGGATTTTCCAAAGTTATTTGCCCTAGACATATACGTGTACCCCCCTCCTCAATTTATACTTATGAGCTTTTTGCATATTTGAAGAAAATCTATAGGTGTTTATTCTCAAGTGAGTGTGGCTATTGATAGTGACTTTTGATATGTTTGAAGCATGCTTAACTGGTAATAATTTTTTTTCACAGCTCCAGCTTGTCCAACCAATCCTCCTCCATTACCAGGTATAGATATAAATTTATTACTTATGAAAATGCTGCTGCAATGTCACATTTATAATGTATTTGTTCTTGTCAGAAGAGATTGATGTTGTAAGAAGTCAGCTCATTGAAAGCTTAATTTCTATTATTTCCTTTAGTTTGCACATATTCAATCATGTAAAGTAATTAGAAAAATAATTTATTCTCACATTTCACATTTTATTTTTGAGATTCAGGAGTTGATTTTTCCAAGGTCCTGTGCTGCTCAAAAGCTACTGATTCTCGTTGTTGGCGCCTGTGTGTTCAGGTTTGTACCAAACTACCTTGGTAGATATGCAATTGAGTTGAAATAACTTATTGGATGCCTTTGATTGGTTCAGTAAATAAAGTTCTTGAGTTTCCATAGCATGAATTGACTAGTGGTTTTCTACTCTGACTGTATGGGAGGCTGGTAAAGATCGAAAGAGTAGTCAGTTACTTATTCATGTAAAAAGTTAACCTGTTGATACTGTTATCTGTTTTAAACAGATGTACACATCAAAGTGGGGAAAGAATCAGAACTGGCAGGCTTTTGATGCAGACTGTTCTTACAATCCTAAAGAGGTGCAGTTTGCATTTGAACTTTTTCATTTATGGTGTACATTTGTAATGTTGAATGACAGAGGTTCACTAATGACTGGTAGCCACTCGATTATGGCTAGTTGTTTTGGATTTTTGCTTGCCTTGTTGTGGAATGAAAAACTAGCTTTTCTTAGCCAGCACTTGGCACAGGCGTCATTTTCATCTGAACACAGTTTTAATGACAAAAGGTAGATAACCCTTCATAAACCTCACTAGGGGCTGTAGTTAAACATTTTTGTGGCTTGTAAAGTATGACTTTATCAGTAGCCTATAAGAACTGAGTTTGTTGACAAATTAGTCTCAAGCCCTGAGGAATTAAAAAACGCATCTTTGATAAATATTCTTGTGTTGAATTTTTGCATTGCTTTTCTATAGATCAGTATGATGAACTGCCTTGCTGATGGTAAGATTGCATTGTTTTTTATAAATAAGAAAATTAATTCAAAATTAAATGCTAGAAGAATAAATTAATTATACCCTACTTATATCCTTCTTGCAGCTAGTGTGACACAGAGTTACCCTTATTCTGTGATCCATTAGTAATCTAATGAACAGAAATATGGTATTTTTGTATTTGCAGTGACTGAACCATGTCAACTAGGATGCTCTGGTCTCAGTTTTTGTACAAACTTCAACAACAGGTGTGTGCTAGTTAAGCTCAGTCATAACTTGGCAGCCCAGGGCCATCTCGTGTGGGTTTCATTAGTTGTTTTAATTACTTACCTCTTGTTCCTGTGCAGATAACAACAGCACTATGCAGAAATCAAGTCTGTCACAAAAGGATCACAAAACAAAATTTACCTAGACAGCAAAAAAAGTCCTAATACAAATGATTTAGAAACTAATTTTGCATTTGTTTCTTTCTCTAATGTTAATGAAAGACAGCTGGTCTTACATAATAGGAACACTTTATAACCACCTGCTTCCCATAAGAAGACAAACTGACCTTTTGAAAATGACATTTCAGAGTTACAACTATAATAAAAATATTTTTGCAAATTGCTTGGCAAGTGTCACGTTGTTATCTTGAAGGTTAAACTTTATAGTTCTGGTGGCTAATGTGAGACTGGCCTGGGGTGGGTTGTTCAAACTCAGGTCAACAATAACCCATGATTAAAAGTTAACAAAATTATTAATTTTTCTTGCTTAAATTTTGTTGTTTGATATTATTCAAACTCATAGCTGAAGGACAATCAATATAAACAAAACTCTCAAAATGCTACTAAACTGAAATTTTAATTTTCACTAATCCTAGCTCAACTTAACTGGGCTTTGAACAACCTGGCCCAGATTGCCTTCAGTTTAGAGAAAGCTTAGCTTCTGATTCTCCTCAGATTTCAGCAAAAGGCCCTTTGCATCTCACAGGAAACTGAATGCTGATTGTTATGAATGGTATTTTGTTTGACAGGCACACAGAACTGTTTCGGAGCTGTAACAGCAATTCAGACTACGAAGCTAAGAATCACATTCAGGAATGGAAAAAAGGATTCATTCAAATGCCGAACATTTTGATCCCAATTCAGGACATCAAGAAATGCCTCCCTGATACATGGAAGGTATGTCCCTCAAAAATTCATCTAGCCATTGTGTATCTTAAAAGCCCTCTTCCTGCAAGCCCAGTAAATTTTCGACCTGGTTAGTCAAGATCTCGCTTTGTTTCTGTTCTGCTTAAACATGGAAAATTTGTATTCTGTTGTGGCTGGGACTCGGACACTTCCAGTCTCAGTAATGTATATCTGCTCCCTGCTGGATGAGGTGCATTGGACTGTGAACACCCTGCATGTGGTTTGCTGGTTCCTTCTTATACACAATGGAATGAGGCACACTGAGAGAAATAAAGCATCTTGCCAAAGGACACAAAGCAATGACTACAGCCACATCTTGAACCTGCACTGTTGAATCTGTCCTGGGTTGTTTGAAAGGTGGATAACACTGTTCACCAAGCCAGGTTGTTCAAATGGCGGGTAACGCTATCTACTGGATTAGTCGCTATCCAATAAATAGTGCGGCTTGCTAACATTAACACCCACTTTTTAAATGGAGGTTGCTAAAAGATCAACGGTCTTACAATTTTTTTTGTTCTCAGGCCATTGCTTGTGTACTTCAAATTAAACCATGCAGTATAAAGTCTCACAGAAGCACCATCTGTAGGTGAGTGATAATGGAGACTGTGCATCAGTTTCTGGTCTATCCTTGATATTCAACTTTGCCAATTTCTTCTCACACAAAAATACTTAATGTGTGTTCTTTTTTTCAGGCCTGATTGCGTTCAAATTCTACAGAAGTGTCGCAATTCCAGTGCCCACCTGGCATCCAAATCAGCAGAAGAAGTTTGTGATGAACTCTCTCCTCCCGAGGAGCAAGCTCCTTGTATTTCTCTCAAAGAATACCTTGGTGTGTACTTAATGACACTTGCATGTGTGCTGTAAAGTTAGCTGTAGTCATCAGCAGGAATACATGCAGTAGAGTGTCCTGTCTGTTGTATATGGACGTGTAATCATATACTGAAGTTGATTGGTCAAAATGTCTGAATAAGTAGCTATAAATGTGTTTTAGTAGAATCAGTATCAAACACAACTTGGAATGACACATACTCATATAACATTAAACATTTTTTGCAGTACCCAGCAAGTATACTGATGTGACAGATGAAGGTAAGGGTTAATTGGTGTAGGAATTCACTTGTGAGCTTACGGTATTGTGTTTAAGTCATGATAATTGTGTCCACTTCCTCCCTTCATTGTTGATAGGAACAACTTGTAAGTGCAGAAATTGTTTGACTTCTCATATAATGATTGGATGGCAGGAGAATTGCACATATAAATTTATGCATGTATTCAGTTCTCAATCCTGCTTTGACAAGAATTATAGCTAAATGCCTTTCATATGATTGCAGTACTCATTCATCTTTGCTTTGATTCAGTAACTCATCCTTGTAATCCAAACCCATGCAAGGAAAATCAAGTGTGCGATATCAACAGAAGTTGCTATGGAGCCCTACTTGACAGGTGTCAATCATACACTTGTGTGCCAGGTAACTATCCTTTTATAGCCTGCAATGAAGGTAACTTTAAGCGAGCAGGCAGGTGCATTTTAAGCGAGTGCCATCTTGGATTTGGAAAACAGGAGAGACTGAGGTCATATTTTGCATTGTAAGATTGCTTCTTTATACACAAAGCAAATTAATAAATGCTCACCCAGCTTAAATGCCTTGGGCATGCTCTGGTAACTTAACAGCTAAACAGACTAATCAGTTCCAACAGACTAGACTTACATCATCATTGACTGACCAACACTTTAGGCTGTTCATGGTTCTCTATGGGAATATTAAGCTTTCACTCAAAATATTTTTTCTTGAAATAGCTAAGTGACTCAATCTCGTTATTGGTTACTTAAAATTGTTTTACAAATATAAAGAAGTTCAATATGTGAAAAATAACGAACATGGTGATGTTTACCACAGGTTGCCCACTTGGTGATGCTTCAAGCTTTCTTGTGAGAGTGGGAGAGTATGCAAGGGTAAGTCTTGTCTTTCAGTTCACATTTTAATGTACAACTGAAATCATTTGAAATTTTTAAGAGAAGCTGAAATAACCTTACACACTGGGGTGTTCACGGTGATGTTTGCCCTGCTGGAATTCGCCATCTTTAGTCAACTTTTTTAATTCCCTTTTGGGCTCCTTTCACTTGTTGCTGATTGTTGTTGTATCAGTAGAGTTAGGTGTACATGATCCAGGAATGGTTTGCAGTTTTTTTTTAGAGTCGTGTGCTTTGGTTCTTCTTGTCAGATTGCTTAATGCAAAATTTAGGCTCCATTTTGACAAGAGTGTTAAAAGCATATAGTTTGGCACACAGTTGGTTTATACCCTACCAAATGATATAAGAAGGTGTGCCCATATCAATCTGGGCAGTCACATCATTTGGTAGGGTAAAATCAAACTGTGTGCCAAATTTTATACTTAATTCACTCTCGTCAAGATCAGGTCATTTAACCACCTGGCGACTTTTCGTGGCAGGTGCCTGTCAAAACTGGAAGGGAAGGCTGCTTTAGGATCTGCCATTGTGATGGGACGTCCAGACTCGGCAACTGTGTAAACCTGGATTGCGTTCAACGAAAGCCTTGCCGGGTGAAAGACAAAAGCAAAAGTAAGTTGAAATAATCAGATGGAATTGTTCTCCAGCAAATGCCGTAATAATAATCAGGGTCAGTAACCGAGGTCACAAGTAATGTAAGAAACCACTAGCAAATTGCGCCAAATTGGCAACCTATGCCAAATGCGAGGAGTCGTGTTACCAGTATCAACGCGGGAAAGGTCACGGGGTCCAAAAAATCTTCTCTCTGATATGCTAGAGCGTGTTACACCTGTCAGTTACGAAATCAGCAAACCCAAATTGTAGATGGCTATAGTACCATTTTCTCCACATTGTCTCTTTCAGTTGTCAGTTCTTTCTTTAATTAATCTCATGTTGCTGTTTTTCTGCAGACGATGGAGAACTGTTCATGGACGACTGCAACATGTGCACGTGTTTTTCAGGGGAGCTTATTTGCACAAAGAAGCACTGTCCTGAGCCCGTGTTTTCAGCGGAATACAATGCGAGTAAGTGCAGCTTTGAGCGGAGTTGCTGTTAATCAACATTGCCACTAGTGTTGAAACACCACTGTTGTAGAATGTTGACCGAGTCAGAGTACACGCGGAACTTTTAGCCAAAAAAGACTTTATAATCTCTTTATGCCATCAAAACTGTTTTGATGGCACTGGTGCTCTGTTTGCAATATTGAACGTTTTTTTTCTTGCCTTTGTTAGGCCGACCGAAACGCAATCAGACGCCAGACAATGAATCGATGGATACAGATGTGATCACAACTTTGCCCTGCGCCTGTGAAAACGTTTACCATCCAGTGTGTGGCAGTGATGCTAAGACCTATCCTAATCCTTGTGTGGCTCGGTGAGGAACTTTAATTCAAGATAAGTTTTCTAGCTATTGTTGCACCGCAAGACTAATTGCACACAAAGGCAGTCACCATGGCTACTAAATGTCAAGACTAACTAATCTGAACGCGAAAGAATGTGTGACCAGTGGCAAGCGCGGGAAAAGATTTTAACTTTGGAAAGCACGGGAAGTTCAAAACTGGAGGGAGGGGAGGGGGTAGGGGGCAGTCATTTGGTTTAGCGATGAATTTTTGGCATTCTTATAACATGCTCACTGAGCGTGCGTGCCTTATTAGGCAGTGGTTGTGTTCATAATTTGTTTTTGGTACAAGTTTTCTGGCAGGGTGTTTTTTTTTCAAACTCATCCACCGCCAAAGTCAGATGGTCTACCCCTTCATTGCAGTCAAACACTTGTCACAGTTAAAGTGTTATGTTAAACCGTATGTTTGTGTTCGTCAACAGTTGTATTGGACTAACCTGGTCTAAGCTGAAGAAGGGCAATTGTGCTTCCATTGATCCTTGTCAACCAAACCCCTGTGCACCTGATGAAAAGTGAGTGTATTCAACAAATAACATTAGATGTTAGCTTATTGCAGTCTCTGTTGTTTGTTGCGAGATCACACTGACACTTGAAAAGAGATAAGTGTGCACTATTAGGGGCTTGGAATTGCGGCTACGTTCTATACATTTATCGTACACTACAGTTACAATTTCATGTTGCGAAGATGTTACTAAGCTTATCCTTTCGACAGGCTTCGAATTTTGTTCGTTGGCTTTAACTTCCGGTTTGATTGACGGTCTTGCAAATATTGAAGGCAGCATTTGGCAATCTGAAAAAGCCAATTAAATGAATGAATGAAAGAACAAACGGACAAAGAAATGTTACTTACACTGTAACTAAGAATAGAGAGAACCATAATGCTAATGTACACGAGTGACTTAATTCATTTCAACTCATTTTTGTACGTATTCATTTTTTCTTCCAGGTGTATTGTTGAACGGAAGACTTGTCTCTCAATTAATGATCCCTGCAACCAGTATTACTGTGGTAAGGAACCAGCTGGTTATCTTAAAATGTTATCATTTTAGCTCCGTGTTGCGTGAAAGATTTCTCAATTGATTTGTCTGTGTATCCTCAGTCTCTGAAGGAAAATACTGCAGTGATCTTCAGTTGGACCCAGTCTGCGACTCGGACAACAATCAGCACCCAAACCTCTGCTCGTTGCAGTTCAACCGCAAGAGCCTGGCGTACAGAGGTTTCTGTAAGGTGAGTTAAGTGATGTGGAGATTCCTATATGTAACAAATGACGCGAGGTTTTGCCACTGTTGTTAAGAGGCTTCACAAGTTCGATCGTTTGGAATCTTGCCACCGTCGCGGAAGATTTGAGAAACGCAGGAAAAAAGAAACTCGGAGACCTTGGTGTTAAGAAATTAATGTTTGAAGAGAAATTGCCGTTTATTTAAGGTAGGAAATAGAGTAGACCCATATGATCACTTTGTTGTCAGAAATTTTGAAAGCGTTCATATTGATTGTTTTGTACTCTGTTCACTTTAAAGAAAGTAATAAACCTGTATTTTAAAACATGTTCTTGAAAGAGCGCGCAAAGTTAAATAAATGCGTTTCGTGTCGTTGCGAGAGATTGACTGTCGTTTGATTTTTGTTTCACAGGATGAATGCAAACCACCCTCCCCACCCGTGTGCGGGGTGAATGGGGAGACGTACTCCAGCACATGCGCAGCTCATTCAGCGAGAGTCGTCGTTGATTATCAGGGCCAGTGCAAAGCTGTTGGAAGTGGAGATGGTGAGTGACAGCTGTCATTCAGCCCTTTTTAATGTTTGTAATCAAACCGTCAACGCGGTCGTAGAAATGTTAAGTTATATCTTGACATTGTTCTAAAGTGGATCATAGATCATCTTGTCAATTCCGAAGGTCTCATGCAAGGCTCTTAAAAATTAATCAAACGAAGGAATCATTAATTTGTAATACAGTGTAAATCATCGGAAATGCGTTAAATAACACAAACAGGTTACGTTTTTTTTCCACAGACGATGAGCAGATGTGTGAGAATGTCACGTGTCCAGCGCTGAAACCACCTCACTGCAAAGGAATTATTCCACCAGGGGCTTGCTGTCCACACTGCGGTGAGCAAAAGTATACATGATCGTAACTGTTCTGTAACAGAATGTACGTGTTTCAGCATCGTAAGAAGTCGAACTTGCAGCGGTTGTTTAGAGCCGTCACGCCAGGTTGCGGTGTAGCGTGATGTAGCGGACGAGGTGTATGTGCATCTTGTTCTTTTACCTTATTTAAAAAACAGCTTCGCAATTGAGCAGTGGTTTGTTTGTCTTGCAGCCGCGGAAGTTCGAATTTTGTACATTCTGAAACAGCTGGAAAGAAACCGAGAAGGCTTCAGTAGACACGAGTCGGTCACGCTGGAGGAAGTATTCCGGGTTCTACGGCGGCACATCTCCACTGTAAGCATATAAATCTTGTTGCCTAGTGACGTTCATATCGATAACCGCAAACCCAGTCAATATTTCGACTAACCCTGGGGTTTATGTGCGCGTGGGTTCCGCGTTAGAATCGTTGCCGCGCGTGGGTTTAGATCAGTTGCGTGGGCAGCCTCCAGCACTCTCCAGAGATCTCTTGAGTCGTGTCTTTCCCGATAAAGAAATAAATGATTGAATAAAGGTAAATCATATCAGTACGGTGTAGTGTAATTATTTTTTTTATTCCGTCAGACCGAGTGTGATCTGTTCGGTTACCACAGTCTCGAGCGGGACATAGTTGTGCTGGTGATGGCCGTCACACAGAAACCGACAAAACTTCAGGTATGATTATCTGTGTTCTCTGTACTTAAATTGTATCCAACAGATTCAATGTGTCAGTCTTTTTCTTCACTGTCAAAGTAAACAGCACCTTTGAGTTATTTCACCCAATGGTTAAATATTTCCTCCCTCTTCAAATTGATAAATGTTTTTATTTTTGCGTTTATTGAACTCAAACTAATATTAGTTTAAAGATATAAACTGCTGTTGAATTAGCGAATCAATAAAGTACTGTTGAATTAGTTAACAGGCTCCGGCTTGAAGGGTGTGACCGCGTCCGGAACGGCTCAGAAGGAACTCCATGCGAGTGAAGTGGCCGAGGGAGCAATGGGGTGGGGTTTCCACAGGAAGACTTATCAAAGTGATCTTATTTCACATACAGTGCAATGCAAGTTATGACAAAAGTTCCAGGGTGTTTTTTAACGCTAGGTATCTTTCGTTTGGTCTCTATAGGTGGAAGCTTGTAATCGTGAAGCGCAAAAGATCGAGGCGTTTATAAACACAGCAACTCCATCGTTTACCTCAGATATTGTTCTCTCAGCACTCAAGGGAGCACGGTCTCGTGTGTCCTCGTTATCAAGTAAGCCGGAGAAACCGGTAACCGGCCCCCGTCACAGTAAAGGGAGTCGGGTGAACAACGCACTCATCGCTACATTACTTCCTATTATAATGTTACCAGTTATGCTTCGAACAGGTAGAAGTTAACAGTTAATGTTCACCAGAGTAGTATTTTTTATGTCCGTGCGATGAAATTATGAATGTATAGAGATAAATTATTGTATTTTTGGAGGCAACATTTTCAGACATGATGGGCGTTGAACGTGGTTATTTTAGTGCATACGCTGCAGTGAAGTGTGCCGAACCGCCATCACTCTATGTAAGGATAATTAAGCAACGACGTCGACGATGCCTAGCCAAAAATGAATTGATATTTTACCAGCGAAATTCGCGATTGCTTAGATCTGTTCCGAAACGCTCTAAAACGTACTCATGCTGAATATGCAATGACAGCGTGCAATACCAGATCGAAATAAAAAATATTAGCCGTCGTAGTTCGCGTTCCTCAGACTACGCACAACTTGGTCATTTCACTTTTCAATAAATCTGCAAAGATTTATAACGCGCGTGCGCAGCTATTGTTCTGCTCATTAAGCCTTTTGTTTGGTGTCGTTTTGGTTGCCGTCGTCGTCGTGGTTTGCTTTCAGTTCCTTAATGTTTTTAGATGGTTTCTCGATGGTTTGTCAGTTGATGAACTCGTCACGAAGCCTTATTGGCTATGACGTTTGAAAAGCCAATAGAAAGTGGCCAAAAAACTGGTCAAACTGGTGTTGTTCGTTCACTTGAGTGATTGGTATGGGCTAGTTGGTGTTCTTTGGGTCGTCACAAAACGCTTATCCTAAGTGCAGGGGAGCGTTGTGTGACGATAGGATTTACTGTGCTTTGCAAAAAGTGTAAAAGTCAGTCAAAGAAAAGTTGAGATTGTAAGTTGGCCTATTGTTCCCGCGAAACGCGAATTTCAGTCGCCTCCGGTGGCCGTTTTAAATGTAGCGGAGACGAGTGAAATTCGCGTCGTCAACTGAACCTAACGTAACCGAAAGGAACCAAGTTTCACGACTATATATTTTTTTAATCTTAGTAAATACTGAAAACTTACATTTTTTATTATCACATTTTGAGAAACGAAAAGTTACCCACATGACTAATAGTTTGGGAGAGAGCGTGAACAAAGATGAGCGGCATTCCTTACTCAATTCACTACTCTGCGAAACTGTCAGTTATTAGGCCAACAGCGAAGAAGTGTGAAAAAGACATTAATTTTCTAATATTTCTCATTTCTTACCGTCTGAAAGAAAATACCACATTTTACAAGTGAGATGACAAGAAAGAAACATATCAGCTTTCAACTCTCAAAACATAAGTAAACTTAGAAGTTTCCTGTTTCGTTCCCGCTTGTCTTGTTTTATTTTTTATTTTGTAAAGAAACACTACAGAGTACTACTAAAAATAATATATAAAATTCTTGTTTTGACATTGAACATAGAAGCTTCTATCGAGTTGTACATCATCAAATGAACTGTATTAACTCGAACATAACTTTGTTGTCGTATTTCAAAGGGACAAATCTCTTAAAACTAATGTGAATTGTCGTGTAATATTAACCGATAAGTTGATTCTGGACTTGTCACGCAACCTCAGTTGTGTGACGTACACGTGATAGGTCAGAGAATCAAAACGTTTGTTACTGTTCCAGTCTACTTCAGGCACGTTCACTCCAAATATTCGATTAATATAAAATACGTTATATTTATTTTATACGTACGAAAATCCCGTTAAAATTACAGGTACCTCTGTTTACCAAAAATTGCATCTTGTATATAATATTGTCACTCAGATATAAATGACAGTCTGTAAATATAAAACAATTGGTTTATATAAAAAAACATGGGTACAAACATTAAAAACGAGTTTTGTAGAGTCTTAGAGTTGTGTGTTGTATAATCTTAAAGAGTACGACTGAAAAATTGTCGTCTTTGTTAATTCGATTTCTAGCGTGGCTAGCTGCCACAGGTCATTTTTTCCCCTTTGTTTACGGTCGCTCGAACGAGATGTGCAGTACGCCTCAGTTGTTTCGTCACTGGGTGCCGAAAAAGTCTTGAAGATGTTTGATCCACGCTGTAAGGCTTCTACCGGGTTCGGCGCTCTGAAAATACACAAAATTTCGAGAAACAGACTTATATTTAACGCGTGCTACAGAATTACTAATTAATGAGGGTATCTACCTGCAAGTTTTGTATTGCCGTTTCGTCTGAGCTTCCCTCCACTCGTAGAAGCTGGACATTTCTCTTTCCACTAGAAGACATGGGATCCACCTTCAAAGTACAGACGATTTTACCACTCTTACCCAACATCACTCGGATACGGCCGTGACTTGGTTCCCAGTCCATCGCGTAACTGAACAAAAACAAAAGAATGGGCTACGTTCAAAATTATAGACGTTTGTCCTGGAAGCCTCGTAGCGGTGTCAGAATGTTGATCTAACGAACGTGGCATACACCAAACAGTTGCCCACCAACCTGTGGTTTCCTTTTGGGGGGGGGGGGCGTTGAAGTGTCTGGTGCCGTTAGAAAACGCATTTTTTTCTTTTATTTCCTTTGTTAACTTCCTACAATTTCACTTAATTATATGTTTACCTCCGTCTTTAACGTGTTCACTCTTTCGCGCGCGATTGACAACTAATCAAAGATGCCGCGAATACGCCAGCAAAAATAATTAGTTCACAGGCTTATCATTTGCGTACCCGATACTGCGTCCGTACTTAAATATCAGTGACAAAGAACCACAACGCAGTCTAATAAAGCTATTCAAAGTTGGTCCACAAAGTCTAGTCTGCTATGATCTCATCAATAAAGCTAGTTTTACATATGAACACGGGTGTAGCACTTTAATTTTGCGGGGTTTAATTTTTGCGGATGGCTTGATCCGCAAAAATTAAGATCCAGCAGAAAAAAAAAACACCAAAAATTTACTCCCGTTAATAAATACCAAAATGGCTTTTAATCTACTTGTGTTACTATAAATTATACATCGACGTAAAAAAGAACGTTGATTTTGATATTTGCATTGAGGAAAAGCAATCGGAGCTTGTTACAACAAAACGAAACAATAAAAGGTCAAGTCGATTCTTTTCCAGTCTCTTAGACACAAGAAACGAGCTCGAAGCAATTAATAAAAGTAATCAAAAGTTGAAATTCTTACATTCCTTCCTTGTTGATATATCGCTAGCGATGGTTATAAAGGAAACTGCAAAAATTAGTTCCCAGAGGAAATTTCAGTCAACTCGAGCCGCAAAAATTTCATGGTACACGAGAAGCCACACGCGCAGACGTAGTAAGATGATGATCATCAGCGAAAATCTCCTGAAAAAGGCGCTGCTTAACAGCACCTAGCCGAGGCTATATAGGCTGCGGGTGCGCATGCGCCAGAAACCACCCTATTTAGTCATTGGTTTTTATTTGTAAATTGCCCTTTTTTAAAAAATACTTTTGACTTTTGGGAGAATACTGCCGCAGACAGAGAAAAGCGCGTCAGTCCTATCCAATGTAGTTACGATGAATTACTGACCCTGAAACACCCTGTACTTAAGGCGGGATACACCTTGAGGCCATATTTTGGCTGGGTATTATGGTTTTAACGCAACTATCTCACGTTTCAAGCAATCAAAAATTTCTCTGCTCATCCCACATACCTGAAGGTCGTAATTTGGCTGGCTATGGTTTAAACGCAAATAACTCGTTCACGTTGCAAGTAATTAAAAGTCTCTCTGCTCATCGTCTCGGGCTTTACGTAATTGTTTGGTGAATTTTGGGTATATTTGGGGATAAATACATGTAGATGTTTCTCAGAGGATAACTGAAATTTATGGAAATAGGAAATTTTGAAGATTTGATGTTGTTTTGGGGGCGTTCAACTGTCGTTCTAAAACTGTTTTTCGTTTTAATCCCTTCTTAACTTCGTAACATTTCACTTAAATTCACATGTACCTCCGCATTAAATTAATCCAAATTAGAACATGGGAACTTTAGTGGATAACGGGAGGGCAACCTCAAGTTCAAAAGATCCAATGATCATTGCTAGGTCCTTCAAGGTGACTAAATTAGTTTCTAAATGCCTGAGAATTGTCTTTTTTAGAAAACAAAATAACAGCAAATAAACAGCCAACTGTGAAATCCTTCTCAATGTGCTCACTCACTTTGTCTGTAATTCTTCCACTTCTCTGATCAGACCTCGCTGGTTTCTAAAGCGTCTTTTAACTTGAAGAACAAATGCCACAACGTCTTCGTTGTTAACAGCTTCACTAACAAGATCATCGATATTCAGCGAGTCCAAGCTGACCTGGGGGCCACAAGAGAAATAATCACACGGCTAGTTCCGTGAGCGGGGAAGATAAACCAAATTCTGCGCCGCATGGAGTCTCTCTAGCATGCTTTGGACACCTTAACCTTTCAGAGCAAGGTCTGCTCAAGGACAATTCCAAGCTTCCCTACCTTTGCTCCTGCAAACACAGGACGAATCCCTCCGTCCAGTCTAAACTTTATGGTCAGAATCAGGGGGGTGTCTGCTGGATCAGTGGCCTGATCTCCTGGTTTGGCGTCATTTGGAATCTCCAAGACCACAGAGTCACCTTCGACACTTTGCACATTGACGCCTCCAAGATTAGCGTACAGTTGAACAGCGGCAGCCAGCCTTGAAACCGACAAAAAAAACACTTATTCAGGGAAATAAAGCATCCTAATAATGGTTAAACTCTGGGAAAATACAAAGAAAAAAAGAAAGAAAAAAGAAAAAAGAAAGGAAAAAAGAAAGAGATGAAGAAAGAGAGAAAGATAGAAATAAAATGGTTTACCATTCCCGTTTTCTCTGTTCGTGTTCGTCACAAACTTTATTTAGTGCTGTTTGTTTCTTCAGGTCCTCTTGCAATTCATTAACACACTCCTCCAGACGGCTGACCTCGGCCTGCAGTAGTCCCTTGCAGTGTTCAAGGCTAGTGATGGCCGCTTTACACTGCTGGATAGTCAAATCTGCTTCTAACTGTTAAAACAAGCAAGTTGAATAAGTACAATCAGCCAATCAGAGCTTGGTTTACTACGTATGTACCGTGTAAAGCACCGGAAACTCTAGATGTTTTGCTTTTCGAAACTAAATGGTGTTAGCTCTGATTAGCTCTTATACACATGTCGATGATTTTACTAGCCATAGCGATAAAACTTTGCTTATTTGGGAAACGGAAAAAATTCCTTCCGATCTTACTTATAACCTCAGTCAATGAACACTTCAAATAGAGTAAAGGAAAATACATCGCAAGCAGATTGTAGAAAACAGTTAAATATGAGTGACGATCAGAAAATATATTCCTAACGAGGTTCCTCGCAATTCACAGGATGTATGGAGTCAGCTTGTTTCTAAACCGTTTTCTATACCACGTATAGTGAATCCACATATAAGCTTGCGAGTTACTGATAAGTCCAGCTAAAGCCCGGGCAGTTTCTATCGCAGCCGTTTTTTGGGATGTCACTCAACGCTCGCCCAAAAAACGGCTGCCTGCGGAGGAGACTAAGCAGCACTGGGCTGATTTGTCTGGGCTGGTTTCTCAGGAGCTGCAGCGGTGACCGGGGGGAGTTAATATTATAGGCGAATATTTTGTGTCTGGGAATTTTCTTGGAAGTTTACATCAATGGTCTACAAAAGTTGTATGTATTTCAATACCTGTTTTGCTTTCACCTCGTCAATGGATTCTTCCTCATTTTCCTGGAAAAAAGGACGAAAGGAGTCATAAACGTAAAGAAGATAGAAGTCAGTCGCGAATGAATTCTTTTCCGGAGTTTGAAGCAACCTCAAACGAGAAAAGCAAAATTATTGGGATCATCGTTCAGACAGAGCTATTAAACTTTACACAGCGTTTAACCAGTGTTATTTCTGAGAGATCGAAAATCGAGTCAAAAGGTTATTGAGATTTTTCAAACTTCTGCTGTGTGCTAATTACAACCGGAAGGTAGGTGTAGTACTTCCCGCGAAATTCTAACTTCCGGTTTGAGCAAACTGAAGAAAACCTTCAGCAATATTCTGGCTAGGAAGTCTGTAAAATCTGAATTACCAAAACGCTCAAAGGATAGAAGTTATCGAAATAAAATAGCGTGAGGCTTGTAAGTAGAATTTCGAAAAATGTTTATTCCTGTCAAGACAAGTCTGTTCTTTGTTTTAACACACAAGAAATAGCGCAAACTCTTCTGCTCACATACACATGAAGCAAGGAAATACGATCCTGCACACAGCGTGTTCGAACAAATGAGATCAACAAGCGTGTGCGAGAAATTGAGATCAAGGAATTCAGAGTAGGTTATCAAATACTTTGAACCAGAACAAATTACTAAAACAACACTCTTGATTGGAAGATCAAGAAAAAAGAGGGTTATTGACACGACCTTCTCAACCCCTCGAGCGAATTACGCCATGATCTTGAATTTCGCTTAACAAGAATGCTATTCTAGGCACAATTCCTTTGGCGATGCCGTAGAAGGCGAAATCGAAAATCAAGGCGGGATTAACGAATCCGTATTGCTCTACTTGTGCGGTGTTTTCCATTTGTAACTTGGACCTCATCGAACAGCTTGTTTTAATCAATTTTGTCGTGTATGGCTTTCAGAAGTGTTTGTGCATGAAAACAGTGTAATTCTGCGATTTTCCGAGAAACATCCCACCGAAGTTAAACAACAGCTGCAACGGGCTGCAACTGCTCTTGAAATAACTGAAGCTACGACTGTATTTTCGAGTTCTCGATCGCATATAGCATCAGAGAAGCCGCTCTTATCGCGACTACACGACGTGTCGAAAAGCGCGAGTGCTTGAAACTGCTTGCGAAAAACGCAGCGAAGAATATGAGCTGGAGACGAGATCAGGATCACTTGTCGCGCGTTTTGGAGGAAGAGCTTAAATGTCCCGTGTGTCTCGAGGAATTCGTGGAGCCAATATGTCTGAGTTGTTCTCACACAGTCTGCAAAGATTGTTTGAGCAGCATTGCGCACCATACCGACTGGAACGCACGAAATCCGCATCAATCTTACGTGCGTTGCCCCACCTGCCGCTTCAACACTGAACTCGATTTTCCGGGGGGTATCGACAGGCTGCCAACAAATTACATCGTGACCACTCTGATTTCTGGAAAAGGTAGAATCAAAGAAGTCAAGGAGATCGAAGATCGTCTTAATAAGTCCAAACAGGCTTTACAAGTCAGGCAGGATTTGTTGACTAAGATCATTGACTTATCAGAGAGTATTGGACAACGGAGACATCAAATTGAGGGTGACATTCGGCAAACTGCCGAAAGGATAGTGCAGATGGTTAGAGCCAGGGAGGAAGAACTCATACAGGAAGTTAATTTGGCAGTGGCCAGACAGCAGCGAGAACTAAAACAGCAACGGGAAGTCATGCAGAATTTGACTGCGCATGCTAATGACATAATCAAACATGTTGAAGAACGGATCAGTTCACTTCCCACACGGAAGGTTATTGAGGAAAAACCTTCCATTTTGTCTCAGCTTAGAGACATTGATGCCATACAGTTGGCACTTGTAATACCAGAAATGGATTCCATTGCATTCATCCCTAACATGAGTATTCATGAGAGTGAGGAACTCACAAAGCTGGGAAATCTTGTTGTTGGCGATGAACAAGACCCTGATGGTTCTGCCATTAGCTTAACTGTGGCGGATTACTCACAAGATGAAATTCAAACCCATGCTTTTGGAATGGCTGGCAGTGATGAAGGCGAATTTAATCTGCCATGGGGTGTGGCCATACGTGATGATGGCTGTATTGCCGTGGCTGATCACGCAAACAGTCGTATCCAGATTTTTGATCATCAAGGCACCTTTCTCCATGTCATGACCAGTGATGAATCAGAGAGGATTCATCTTCCTACTGGGATTGAATTTGATCTAGATCATAACCTTGTCAGTTTTGATGGTGAAAGTCGCAAGGTAAAAGTACTGGATTCAGCAGGCCGCCTGATTAGAAACATGAGCATCTCAATTGAACTTGGCAGCAGAGTGGAGGGAATATCAATTGACACACAGGGACGTATAATTATCACAGACTCGTCAAATGGACGTGTGCTGGTTTTCCATCACAGTGGTCATTTATGCCTTGAATTTGGTGGGAACGGGAGAGACAAGCTAGAACGACCATCATCTGCAGTGTTTCATCGGGGCCGCTTTATTGTTTCTGACACCTTCAATCATTGCCTTAAGATGTATAATCGCCATGGTGTCTTTCTACAACAGATTGGAAGGCCTGGACAAGAACCTGGACAGTTTAGACAACCAAGAGGATTGACAGTGGATGTGGCAGGTAACATACTTGTGTGCGATTCTGGAAACCATCGAGTTCAGATCTTAGACTCCCATGGAAACTTTGTAAGAACCTTTGAATGCTTTGTTAGTGAAGCTGACAACTTTTGTTTGCCATATGCCATTGCAGTTGGAAAGCAGGGTGAAGTGGTCGTATCTGACTGCAACAACCATTGTATTCAGATTTTCAGATTTCCACTCCTACAAGTAGAAGCAAATTGACTGAAAGTGTGACTTCAGTTTAAAAAAAGAAACTAATTGTAAAAGGAGTTTTAATATAATGGCATCAAATAGGAAATATCTACTGGTACATTCCAGTATTGGATTGGAACTACAATCTTGGACAAAATAAATGGAACATTTATAAATGGAACATTTCAATGATGCCAAAATGATGCGTTTTTGCTCCTTTACGCCTTCATCATTGGAGGGGAAAGGGGTTAATTCTTCCTTTTTATTCTGTCCAAGAATGTAGCTTGCAATGGAGGCGCAAGCAAAGGAACATTATTAAAAAGAGATAATAATCATATGCACTAGCATCAGTTGCAAGCCTAGTTCCAGTCCAATAATGAGAATACAAAAATGTTTTGTTATGCCATTCAAAAGGGATTAAAACAAATCCAGATTATCCTAGGACTACTGGTAGTTATCTTAAGCTTTTGACTGAATAGAAGATTACAGTAATTCCAACATTACAAACAAGTAATTATTACTTCTTAACATTTCACATTATCCAAATGAGCTATTAATCTGGATAGTGTCAAATCTAAGGTTTGAACTTGGTCTCAGCAGAAGAAATAATTGAGTAAATGAATAAAATAGGAATCATTGACCATGATATTCACACAAGGTTAAGAGATCACTTGGAGAGTTTCACACTTTTATTATACTGATGTTATAGAGATCATCAAGATCCGCAGATACATGTTTGCACATCCTGCATTGTAATCATCATTTCTAGTAAGTGTAGTACTACTTTATTGACCATTTGAAAGGAAAAGTTTTCCAAAACATCCTTTTTGACTCACAAATTGCAATCAGCCAATGCGTTTGACCATAATTGTCTAATTACTTCAGGATTGGTGTCCAGGCATCTATTGGATGCCATTTAAAGAGAATTGCATCATTTTTCACATGTTGCTTTACAAATAGTTAATTTGAGGCAAATTGCAAATTTTGAACACTCAGCTTTCAAATCTCACCAAAAGCCTGTTTTTGGATCGAAGCTAGGCATTTTCCTGTTAAGGAAGCAACATAAGTCAAGCTCTATATATTTTCTGTAGTTAAGGTAGTTAAGTTAACTATTATTTCAGGGTCTGTTTGAATCTGTTAGACTTAATTTGGGAACCAACATACATGTAATAGGCAAAGAGAATTTGAAATTGCATTCTAGTTTTGGACAAGTTACATGTATACAAACACTTGTGAATGTTTGGAACAACTTGAGAAAGCAGTGAAAACTTTTCAGGCTGCTTGTGTTCCCACAGCATTTAATGGTCTCCAATTCTTTTATATTTTATTTAACAAATAAAGCATAAGCCATGTATTTCACTGCTATAAAACACAACAAGTGAGTGTTTTCTACATTTCTCAAGTGTTTTCAAATGTCCGGAGTGTTTTATCACAGTGTAATACACAGCTTAGGCATCTTCATTGGCTTTATGATAATGATAATGTAGCAAAAAGCAATACAACTCACTTTTTCTCTATTTTATACTATGATAAAGCATTGGTTTGACCAATCAAAGCACACACAGGGTGCACTATATTATATATAATGCATCTATATTATAATGTTAATTAAAATTAGAATACATATTATGATAGTGGCACTGTACCGTTTCCTGTACTTTGCCAACCAACTCCTCTGCGTTGCTCTTCAGCATTTCATACTTGTTTTTCTGAAAACAGTCAAGTAGTGTCAGCGATGTAATGACAGTGCTGTTTTCTGACTGTAAGTGTACGTATTGTATATCTATTAGCATAAACTTGTGATGAAAACTCGCAGTCAGATTAGCTGCACAGAGTCCTTTAAACAAAAGCAAAAGTATTTTATGTTCTCTGTTCATCAGGTTATGTAGTAGTACTATGCTATTACAAAAAGACTGTCTTTTCCTGATCTATATGAACTTTGCTAGGTGGTTCAGGAGGATTTCTCCTTTAACAGATCTTAGTCTGATCATTGTTAATCATTGTACATGATGGAGATAGTTCAGAGTATTTGAGCAGGCACTGTCCTGTTTGATCCTCCAAGACCACTCTTGAAGGTTTTCTAGCAGTGTTTTGGCTTACTTTTCTAAAATGATAACTTAACAGTGTAGTTCCAGACTTCTGTAAATTGAGTTGGCATTCAATCAGAATTGTATGCTTGAAGTTTACAGTGACTTTTCATTCCATGGTGTTTTTTTTTCCCTAAACACTTAAGGTTATGTGATATTTTGTTTTAAACAAGCTTGTTGTGGACCATAGTGGGCAGAGCACATTGAGGTTTACAGGTGTTTATCATCAAGTCCTCTGGTGGACAGGCTCCCAACAAGGTCCTCGCTAATGATTACTTAATAATTTTCTTCATATATATTCTTTTATAAATAATAGAACTTCTATCGAAATTGAAGAAAAGTCAATACTGTTGTCTTAACCATTAGATAATATATGATACCTGGACTTATATCCAGGTAAATATAATAGACAGACAGACAGATCGGCAGGCAACAAATAAAATAATTAATGACAAAATTTTATTATTTTCTATAAATGTAGCATTTCTGTGCCAATTTAAAAAAAACTGAGCTTGAGAAATGTACAGAATAGATCCAATAGACTTAAATTTTTTAAAAAAAATTATTGTCACCTATCTGATTGAAAAAATATTATTCTAATTTTTGGAGAAATTACTCTTGTTGACACTAAACCAAGTGACTGAGTAATTATTTTCATAAAATATGAATGTATGTGTTTATTATCTGTTCAGAGGTCTTGGTGAGAGCCTACTGGCAAATTTGATCCTATCTATTTTAAGGCAGTTCTTCTAAATTTGTTGTCTATTTTAAGCAAATTCATCTAAAATTGCTGTATGTTTTCTCTGAAATTAATACCTTAAAAATCTGAACTGAGATTAGCTGTGTACTTTGCACTTTGCTATCTGCATAAAGAATTATGTTAATTTTTGTACCTTGTCTTTGATGGTGGCAATTCTCTGCTCCAAAAGCTCAAGCTTTTCCTTCAAAACTTTGTGTTCTGAAGAATTAATTTACAGATGTACCTTTATTGTAAATTAATATTCATTTGGTGTAAAACTATGCATTTTCTGAACAGCTATTTACAATAAGAAGTGAACAGATTTCAGAGAAAAGAGCTCTTGCTAAACTGCAAGCTTTAATGTACATGTAAGATACCCAGTTTGTATTAATATTATTTTATAATGGAAATAGGACCAAGTGGAGTCCAATTTGTTAATCATCAGTATGATTACAGACAGAATTGGACAACACAAAGTCCTGTTACCAGTTAATCAAAACTATGTATGAACACACATATGACATGTTAACGGTCTTATTACACTGTCCAGTTACAAGCATCACGTGTACACTGTCCAATTAGTGCTCAAATCGGGCTGGTGATAACCAATCACGTTCAAGAATTTTGTTATAGTTTTGATTAACTGTTAAATAGAGTACACTACAGTGTAGGTGTTCAGGAAACAAATTCAGGGGCTAATGATGCAGCAACCAACTGTTCAATGAAGAAATAAATATGTTACAAAACGTTTTCTTTCCATTTGGATTAATAATTTGTGCTGCAAAGGTGAATCTGAAGACGGATCAATGCCTATGTAGAGATTTTATTTTAGTAAGCACTTGGTTTCTGTGTTCTGTCATAACTATGACTGAAGGAATATGTAGATTTGTTAAAAATAAAAACTTTTTAATTGTTATATATTATGTATTTTTAATTGTTATGTATTAAGTGTGTTAATAGCAAGACAAACCCAGGAATAAAATGTTCTGGATGCAAAACAAGTCTGGAATCTAATCTTGTGTAAAAGGTATTTAAAATGGGGCAAGTTATCAAAAATGTGTTATGTAAACGTTATGCAAATGTACAAGTTCTTAAATTTAAACATTATATTAGCCTTTTCATTGTGTATTAAACCAACTGCTTACTTTCCTGCAAAGAATGAGAGGGAAAGGGACGCATGAAATATTATTAGTATCTTACTGGTGCAGAGAGTTTCAGCCAAGTCGTCAATCTCTGTCTCCAGCTCCTCAATTATTTGTTTGTCTTTCTTACTTTCATTCCTTGCATTTGCTTGATGTTCTGAAACAGAAAACATCAGAGGGGAGTAATGCATTGACTGATTAAAAGTGCTTAAGCTGAAAAATTATTTTAAGTTGTGATCACAACATGATTTGGGCTTCAAGCTGATCCAAAAAGGTATGATAGTGGCACTATTGTAGAGATATTCAATAAAAACCCATACATCAAATGAACCTGCATTTTCCCAACTGAAGTTAGGTTAAACAAGTTCCTACATATAGGGTACCTAACAAACATTATTTTAGGCTTCATAAATGGGTCCTTAGTTTCTTAAGAAAACTGTTTCTGTTAAGCTTTCAAATTAAGTGGTCTTCAGGCTATTTCTTACATAACCATAAAAAGTATTTATTTATGCTTTCTTAGCATTAACAGTGCGTAAAGGATGGCAAAATGCGATTTGTCCAGTTTAGTGAATTTTACTCACATGTATGATTCAGAAAAATTAGTAAGATCCTGTTTGAAATTTTAGGCTAAACAGGTTCTTCTACAGAGGGGGTCTAACTGGAAAATTTTGCCTAGCAGGTTCTTAAAATCTAGGTTCTTACTTGCAGATTTTTGCCGTATGCATGCAGCTTGGCATGGTATAAATTGTATATATGTTCCATGATATAGAAAATACAGCCTATAAGCAGGTGGGAAAGCTGTTGTATCATTGACGGTATTACACCCAACCTTCCCATGGTGCAGCTGCTAATGCATTTATTTATTTTATTTTTTGTTTTTTTTGGGGGGGTGGGCGGTGGGCTTGGTAGTGCTTTCTACATGTTTGAACATATACCCCATGGAATATTCCACTTCTCACTCAAATGTTTTTTTTTGAGATAATACACATGTGACTCATGGTATATACTTCACTCAAAAGTGTTGAGTAACTAGTATTTATTATCCAGACAACATCACACGAATGTTTTACTGGAGTATACACCACTTGTAAAAAATCATACAAAACCACATCTCGGACTCGAGTAGAGATTTTTCAAGTCCTCATTAGTGAGGATATTGATGATATCATTTCCCACTCTTTCAGAGTTTGTTTGTCTTTTATAATAATAACAATAACAACAACAACAATAATAATAATAATAATAATAATAATCATATTTTTAGAATACCTGTAATAATAATAATCTTTATTTTCTCTTTAAAATTACACAAAAACATATACCAAAAAATATTCTGAAAATTCTAAGTATAAATCAAAGGCCTCTTTGAGGCTACGACTACTTTGCATGATGAAGTACATGCATCAGTATAAGCAGAAAAGATGAAAATATTTTGGCTTTGTTGCAAAAATAAATTTC
>OMLO01000304.1_pt1 | contig 29892 bp, 18 predicted proteins | sample 1674811 | NCBI WGS metagenome assembly OMLO01 (sample SAMN06265003, study PRJEB25207) | coral metagenome | isolation source: Coral host | place: Mexico:La Bocana,Puerto Morelos, Mexico | collected 2008-11-13
CTCTTTCCCTACACGACGCTCTTCCGATCTCCCTGAAAAATTGGGTGGGGGTGTGCAGCCCGCTTCCCAAAACCCTTACTCAATTTGTGACCAAATTTTGCGATTTTCCCTACCCTATTTATGACCTGACCAAAAACTTGATACCCTATTTATGACCTGACTCTTTGATCATTAAGGGAAGGGCTTTTGTTGCTGGCTCTATCTAGCCTGTGTAGCAGCCGTTAAACGGGGTAGAGGAAGGCAAAGCGCGGATGGGAGAAGGAGGGCGCGATAAAGAAGTAGCTTCTTCTAAAAACACCGAATTGAAAACTACAGAGCGAAAATTGATACCCTACTTATGACCAAAATGACTAAATAACGATACCCTTTAGGGCCGTACATACCCATATAGCCCACATAAGGGAGTACCACCCCCCCTCCCCCCGGCCTGTTTAATGTAGATTTTAATACAATACCAGAATTTAAGCATATCATTATTTTTTATTATGCACATGTACTTCCACAGTATTTGAATTGTTTTACAACAATAGCAACAACTGACTACCAATTAAGAGAGAAACATGTCTCTGTGCAAAGATCATTGTAATTAAGGAATTTGTTTACCCAGAAGTTTTGCGAAAGAGGTTTTGTTAAAGATGTTCAGGTAGTATATAGGGTGTTGGAAGATGGATGGATAAGATATTGATGTAATTTGCACTGTAACTTACTGATCTAAAGTTAGTTATTGTACTGGACTAACATCCATTAATTTTCAATGGTATAATTTTTTTTTCCTTCCTCACAGTAAATCATTAATCTATATCCTTTTCAAGTAGATTGCTGTGTCACAGCGATTCTCTTTTTCTTACTCACATGCAAGATCTGATTTAATGACTTTGATGAGTTCTAAGTAGTTGTGTTTTTATAGCAAGTTCTGTATACACCCCCCCCCCCCCAGGAATCCAGTGGAACTGTTGTTATACTAGTGATAATATTATTGGTAATTACTTTATATTTGTATTTTTCTTTTTTTGCCTTCTTTATTCTTCTTGTCAAATCTAATCACTTAAATCTATCAACAGCCATTGCTCCAAATGGACAACAACTTCAGTCTTCAAAACAATCTGTTTTACCTCCCCTTGATGTACCATTGATTGAGGACAAGATCAAGGAACTGCAATTAAATATGTCACTGATCAAAACATTCATGGTATGATATGTAGTTATTTAGTAATCTGCACATAAACCTGGGTTTATCTTAAATTATACTTATTTTTCCTTTGTTGTAATTTGCTTGGTTGTACACAGTATATATATGGCTTCAATACTTCACTTTCATTTCTCTGATGATGTTCATGTTGAAGATGGTTTTGTTGCTATTAAATTGGCGATTGCAGTTAAGCATTGCTTAATGCTGGTGGTTTCGCCTTTACACAGGTCAGTCTTCAACAAGATATACATGGTACCAAGGGCAACTTGAATGAAACAAACAGTAACATCATTGCAACAAAGGATCAACTTTCCCAGTTAGAAACTGGAACAAGTGATTCTATTAGCAAGGTAAATAAAGATATTTTGTTTTTTACGTGACTGTGCATTGTATGTCCTTTAGACTGAGGTACTGTATCTAAGTTTACAACAATGAAACAAAAATTACCAATTGAAAATTAAATCCACTTGGTTTCAAAATTTAAACCATAATATACAATAAAAATAATACAATCTTAAATTCACATTATGTGAAATGCAAACTAGCATTTAAAGTAAAATCTATATTACCGATAAGTAACTTTGCATATATATGGTTACAAAATTGAATCAAAGTCATTTCAGAACATATTTTGTCAGTGTACTTCGAAATTCCAAAAGAAGTATTGAGAATCTGCAGTACACTTAAGTCATACATAGTAAGCTATAGTATGTAGTAATTTCTGTGTAGCCATTTTTTGTGCACTGCCAAAGAATAGCCTCTCACAAAGATGTGTGAACCCAAGGAAGATGCATTATCTAGAAAGTTTTTCTTATTTCCTCAATGAGTACAGGATCTAAGGTCATCTGGGCTGTCTTGCTACATCCTGCAGGTGTATCAACCACATAAAATATTCTATGTGTGACTCTGACCATGTTTGGTGAAAGATAGAGTTCCCAGGCTGACAATATTAAACAATTATATTATAAGCTCAACATTTCTATCGCATGATACTGTTGACGAGGGTGCAGCCAAGGTAAACTATATGCATAGAAATCAAGAGTGAATTATCTAATATTATTGTTGAAGTATAAATCTACAGCTGCGTTATTTTGTTAACAAGTACACACTGTTTCAGTACTTCTCAATGTCTACAACAGAGAAGAAGTGAGATGCGTCGCCAATCAAAGAATGACATTTGTGATAGAATACTAGTAGATTTATTCTAATTAAACAATAGAGTGTTTCTGTCGAGGAACTATCAGCTGATAGTTGCCCCGCGGAAATTTGATGTTCTTAAAACAAATATTTGCCCTAGAAGCGAAGCTTCAAGGGCAAAGATGCTAGTTTTAAGAACATCAAATTTCCAAGGGGCAACTATCAGACCGATAGTTCCGAGACATAAACACTCTATCGTCTTTATTTTTCAACACTAAATTTTCTTCAGCGTGCCAGTTCAAAAATTATATCAAATTATTTTCAACTTTTTAAGATCAAAGTTGTGACAGCCAAATGTAAAATTTGAAAAAGAAAACTTTTAAAAACCCACTTAATACAATTTCAATTGTTTATTTTCGATATTCCCACTTGTTTACAGAAAAATTTTCACGGACGAGTACTATCCATCTGGGTATTTTCGGCGGATGAACACTATGCACTGATAGTGTCTCTCCGCGGATGAACACTATCACGTCACGTGATCAATTTAAACCAATTAGAATCGGAGAAAATTTAGTGGTGAACTATAAGAGCAAATAGTGCCCATACATGTTTATACAACAGGCTGATAATAATAATGGCTCTTTACAGAATTGAATCAACCCTCTTTTAACACCTATTTTGATAGATTGAGAACATCAGCAAGCAGCTTGATGCATCTGTCAGTGCTGTTAATTCAAGTTTCCACACTGAGTTGGCTTCTTTGAAATCCTCCTTCAATGCAAAGGTATGAAGGGAGTCTGATGTCATGCAATTTATTGACTGACTGACTGACCAAGTAGCCATCAAACCTAGACATTGATTTATTGATCTAGGGTTTCGATCTAAATGTGCAAAAAACATAAAAAAATACTGGACTGTACTACTAGTTTGACAAGTTTGTAATATATGCTAGAGACTGTGTTTTTCCAGAAAATATCCATATAAATCTTTTGTTTTCAATGGAAAGTGTTCTACATGTAGTTTGAGTTCCCTCCTTGTCCCCTTCCCTGCCAGAAATTCTAGTTTACCCTTCTACTGATACTTTCCCTTAGCATTGGACTTTTGAGATCCTCAATTGTTTGGAATTTCTAATAACCTTCTACCTGGAGTTGGTAGCTGATATTTTTTGGAACTGCACATAATACGCATATGTTGATCCAAGGCTGAAAGGCCTATAGATAAGCCTGGTACTTTGTGAAATACTTTTATAACTAAATTTAGTTTAAATTTGACAAATCTACAGATAAGACCCAAAACCCATACATGTACTTTATTCACTTCAGTGAGGCAACTATTTAATGCACAATTACATATGTATGTGGAATATATATTCATGTACACTTTGTAGTAGTTTTTATTTAGCTCATATTAAGGTTTACAGTTGTGTTCAGATTCTTAATTAAATAGAAATAAGGTATTTCAGGAATTTGTAGTTAATTAAGTATTGAGCGGGGGAGCTAAATAGTTATATACCCTTAATTTAAGTAAATACACTTACAGTTGTTTTTGTTGTTTTCTTACTAGTTAAACAATACAGCTCAAAACTTGTTAGATGCTGATAGCTCCTTGCAAGATCTGGTGAGCATAATAAACAGTTCTCTGAGCTTACAGGTGAGATTGCGATAATATTATATAATTTAATTATGTAAACTAAGTACATAATTATACATATACTAGGCATGAAATGCAAGCAAGGTACATTTAATGTATATAGCTCTTTGGACGCATTGCAGGCCTATAAAAATGTAGTGTCTTTAAACTATTTCATCTCCAAACACTCTCAGCCCTTCTCATTACACCTCTATTAACGTACTTCCCCAAAACAATCAAGATTATTGCACTTAGAACTTGCAAGAGAAGGTGCCCCTAGTTACATGTGACAACTGCATATCCAAGTCCAGTCTGTGATGTAATCGAATTAATAGCTAGTGCTCAAGAAGTCATGTCTAATTGTGTGGAACAAGTAGACCTTACTGTTGGAGAAGTAAATTTTCATGCTCACTTGCCTGATGAGCATTTGGCCCAGTCAAACCATACTATGAGTATAGTTCGACCATAGTTAATAGAGGGGAATGGTTATGAAGCCTGGCAAACATCGAAGTTGTCAAGATTTATTTTGAAAGGTCCATGACTGTCAATCTTTTATTTTGTACTCATACACTATACGTGAGTTACGTAACCAAAATGTTTCTATTGGTTAGTTCGTCAGTCAGTTACAGTAGTAAACAACTATTGTGTTTTCTGCACGGTCAAGGCATTAAAAGTGAACAAAAACATACAACAAAGAACTTTGTCGAGTTTCATAACCATTTCTTTCTATTAACTATTGTTTGATCAAAACCAGTACATTAAGGGCTGCATTTAACTCGCTGGGTAAACATGATTTAAACGGTGCCAGTTTTTAAAGGCAAAGGGAATGTTAGTCATCCTAATACTGGCATCAAACAATTTACTGCAGCTTTAGTTCTTCTCTGTTGCAGTAGAAAATCTGCATAGTTCATTTTCCTTTATTCTTCTCCTGTAGATCCAAAGTATCGGCAAGTTGCAAGGTGCAACAGGCCTCCCAGGTTTCAATGGCTCAAAAGGCGACCAAGGACCTCAGGGGCCGCCTGGACCAGCTGGTCCAGATGGAATGAAAGGCGATGCAGGAGGCCAGGGTGAGAAGGGTGAACCAGGGAAGAATGGCACTGACGGCGTTGAGGGACAGAAGGGAGATTTGGGGCCCAAGGGAGATAAGGGAAGTGCTGGCAGTGTAGGGTCATCAGGACCTCAAGGACCGCAAGGACCTCCAGGACCACAGGGAGCTGGGAACTTCAGTCAGTGTGAGCATGAAGCACACATTGAAACCGCTACAGCTTCTGGCTTTCAATCAAAAATATCTTCTTTTAATGAACCAGACGTAAGTAAGCTTGTGGAGAACCATGATCAAGTCTAAATTCACATGTATGTGTATCAAGTTTCTCATCAATTAGTAACCCGGCAGAATTCTTACAAATTTGTCGTATTGTGTGTGGTCTGAGTCAGCCATGACAATACAGGTTCATTGCATCATTCTGTAAATTGATTTGTGAGTTCATTCGACATTGGAATTGTATGCAGGTTTTTCTTTTCCATGGTATCGAAGGACTGTGTATACCAAGTAAATACACAAGAGTGTTGTATGACTTGATTGTACCATGCCCTGGAAAATAGTGACCAACACAATTAATGCAATAGGAAATTTTGGACTGTAACACCGTTGAGTGTGTATAGGCTTTCCTGCATTTGTACTGCCTGTATTGTAGTTGGAAATGTAGGTTAGGACATGGCAGTCACCAAGCACTCTGTCCGTACAAACACAAACGAGCGCCAATATTCCCCAGTATGGCTCAAGCAAGCTACAACAGGTTACTAAGTACCTGTAGTTTGTTATATGGATTGTGCATGGGATGAAAATCCGCAACAACACCAAACCAATCTCAATGCTCCAATTTACCTCGAATAGATTTTCTTACCAAACAATAAATATGTTGTAGGTCAAAATGAAATGCAGGTTAGAATAATTTTAGCCTAGCTTGATTCCCAATTTCCTATGTTTTCTAACCCTAATTATTTATGACCCATCAATAATTACGGTTAGAGGACCAAGGAATTTCATTTTTACCTGAATTACATTTTTACCTACAACATATATTTCAAAAGATTTATTTTTAAATGATCATAATGAATTTGATTCAGTTCATTCCTCAAAGATGGCACCCTATCTAATTTGGGAAAGCCATGTTGATTAGGAGCCAAACAGGATACTTACTAAGCGCGAGTTAACAGGTAGTCTCCTAGGAAGACTGTCTTTGGATTTGTCACTCAATCTTTTCCCCCACGTGGGAGGAAGATTCCGTGACGAACCCAAAGAGCGTCTGCATAGGAGGCCAGTTTGAAGGCTTGACTAATACAATTTTTGTTGTGTGTGACTTCCAGGGAAAGAAAATACTTGGTGCCACATGTTCCACTAACCGCGCAGCGGAGTACAACTTGGAAGTAACGCAAGCTCCGAATGGGAAATACACATACAGATGTACTTGCAAAGGACTTTCTCAATTGTTTAAAGATAATAACAATCCGACTCTGGAATGCATTGTTCATTACTGGGTGTGTCCACTAACAACGTAAATTTCGACAGAAATTTCGTCATCCTGACAAAGTTAAAGTTTGGAAACGAAAATTTACAGAAATGCAATACAGTTGCTTTTAGTAGAGTCCATTCAAATTAATATGGCCCAGTGACATTCCCAGGCATTTGGTTTGTCACCCGATGCCTGGAAGTAAGGGTTCCCCAGCGCTTTCCCTGTTGACAGAGAGGCATGGATCACCGACAAGTTGCGTTAATATTGTAGAAAGTTTCTAAATAAAGCTGTACCGCTTAGGAATTAAAGATAGTCTGCTCAAGGAGTGTAGAGAACTTCAAGTACAAATTGTCTTGTTTTGCAGAGCTGAACAGCTTTTTTTAATATTTAAGTAGAAGCCTGCTGCCCTGACGTAGGACCTACTAGAAATAAGTAATAGGCTTTAAAATTGGAATTTCATCATGTTTACAGTTCATGTCTATCTTACCCATATTTTTGTTGTTGTTTTCGTTGTGGATATTGTTAACTACGCTGATAGTCAACTGTTGCAAAATGTCCTTCATTTTGAAGGTGAGGTTGAAAATCTTAAGAAAATTCTTAGATATATTTTGACATGGCTACTTTAATGGACACGTACGTTATTTAAGAAGGATTTTACAATGTAAGTTGTTTTTAGTACCAACGTCGTGGAGTTAACGTATTACTTGTCACATCAAACAGCATTATTTTAATTTCACTCTTGGACATATTGTTTTTTTAATTTGTATGCAGGCATACATCTTTGTAAAAACAATTTAAAACAAATTTTAAGTTTTACCGAATTTATCGTTTATATAAGCTGTATATTAGTGATAGGTACCGGTCTTTAATTGTACTGTTTTTGTGTTCTTCATCACGTGCTTCGATGGCATTAGCCTTCTTTTAGCGAAGTCTAGCTCGATAGATTCGAGGTGAAAATGAAACTTGTTGAGAGATTGGTTTTCTATGGCATTCATAGGAAACTGTATGCGCTCCCAAAAATGCTCCAAACTAGTCTCGAATGAGACGATATATCCTATATTAAACTCAACGATGTAACACTGATGTAAGCTGGTTTTACAATTGTTATACAGTTACATATACAGAAAAATACGTGCATGTTCATTGAGCTGTACAGAGACACCGGGGCAGATTGGCTCCTGACAAAGTGTGACTCATCTTCTATTAATTGTCAGCACAATTTCTAGTTTATAGTGTCCGCACAGCGATGCATTGTTCCCGAACCATTTAATGTATGGTATTAAATGTCATAAAAATAGAAGGTTTGTTACAATGAGATAGGTTTATTAATATCTTCGCCACACCATTGAGGAAAGCAAAAGTGTGTTTTAATTGTATCTAAAATGCACATGTTTTAACTGAGAATATATTAATACCACTTAACTAAAATAGTTGTATTTTATCAGGTATTCTGTCCTTATATACAAAGTTTTTAACTTAGGCTCAACTACAGTGACAAAACCGTTCCGAATACCGGCGTCATAGCTGATTGAAGCTGACGGATAAAGTCACTGGTATTGATATTATTTATCGGCATCAATGCCTTAACTACTGTTTGCAATGTTGCATTATGTTTTTAAATTATAGTAGAAAACAAGTCAAAGAAATAAACAAACTACATCGACATAAAAAGCGTTGAGCTTCTTAACTAGTTTCAGCTTTTTACAAGACCCGCAATCTTGACTTTCTCCCGATCAAAATGTCGTCTTTTTTATCTTCATTCGATAATACAGTTAAATCCCCTTGCAAATACTAAACAAGTTACCAAGTCAAAATGAATGATGGAGAGACTGTTAAACGTATTGAGGGGCTATTTTAAGAGACGGCGTTGCTTAACGAAGTTTCTTATATAATCTTTAAACAGTGGAGGTCCGCAGTGCTCCAGGAATTCTTGGAAAACGCGTGGAGTTTTTCCTACTGTAATTTTACCCAGAAGCCTGCCTGGAAAATTCACTGAAAATTCTCCTTTATACATCCACTCGTGGAATGTCGTGGATGTACATCCTGTATAAAAAAAGAACCAAGTTATAACCCCTATTTAAAAAAAAAAGCATTGAGTTGAGATTTCAACCATTTAAACCAAATTCAGCAAATTTGACGCCGGTTGAAATCGTTGATCAATCAAAGTGACTGACTCTACATATCTTTAAAGACTTTAAAGATCCCTTCGCTTCAACTCAGCATTTACCCACATCCGAATTTTCAGAAACGGGAAGAGAAAGTTGCAAAAATATGTGCTTTATAAGATTATTGTTTTTAAAAGAAAGACTAAGAAACTACCCAGGATCCTTCGGGTCAGCGTCAAGTCGAATACATGGAAAAGACTGGAGATCTCTTTGATTAAGGTGGGGTTCTACCTGAAGGCCGTTTTCCCGTCGCGTAACTTGGGTTTAATGCGAATATCTCGTTCGCGTTTCAAGCAATAGAAAAACTGTTCATTCATCTCACGAATCTATGTTTTGCGGAGTTTTGTAAATTTCTGGGTGATTTTTGGGGATATTTGGGAGGAGATAGTTTTTCACAATGGATTAGTGAAATTTAGAGAAATAAGAAATGGTGTGGATTTAATGTGATTTTAAAATTAGAATTTGAAGTGAGACACCCAAACAGTCCCCTGACAGCCTGGGATGCTCTCGCGTTGGGGTCAACTGTCTGGTGGTGTTTCGAAAATAATTTTCTTCCTTCTATCCCTTCTTTAAACTTCTTAAAATTTCACTCAAATTCAGGTGAAACCCCACCTTAACTTTAGTTTTTTGCTTTCTGAAGTCAGGGAATCATGATCATGTCAAGGAAACGATACGACTAGCTCGATAGCTTACGCATGCACAGAGCGTGAACTTCACTCTCTGCATGGTGGATAGGCGTTGCCATACTGAGACTCATGTACGCCGCAGTCAGACACAGCTGGAGCACGTAATCTGGCTGATAGTGTTGTTCGACCTTTGAAGAAGCAGGTCCATTGATTGTTGATGGATTTTAATGGTACAAGGTACAATTGGTCTTTCTAATGAGATGTTCAGGATAGAATGTTAGGTCTGTTAGGAAATAAAGGACAATTTTTCAAATCAACTTTTCTGGTGTCAGTCATATTTAAGATAAATGGCGCCTATTTTTGCATCGTTACTGCATGGTAAATACACAACATCACATGTAACGCGGTGAATGTCGTAGAGGACATATAGCCTACTTGTTAATGAGGATACATTATGTGAAATCAGACTGAATAACAAAAACTACATTATAATCCCTTTGTTCAATTCCCTGGGTGGGAATTTTCGAAATAAAAAGTTGACGATTATCATATAAAAAAAAGTTTACATCAAAATTTCCCCGTGGAAAAAAAAAACACTTGACTTGTAATTGCACGAATAACATAAAATCTCTCATTTAAAAATGTTTTCCTGTCCTAAGAATCGCGTACGGTCCTTTCTTAATTTGTGTTGAGGTGTTAGTCACAATAGACAAAAATTGAAGTGAAAATAGTTAGAGCTAGTCACTATGATGGATAAATTCTTTTTTCTCAAGCTATCCGCTTTTTCCAAGCAAACAGTTCCGTTTCAATGATTGCTCCATAAGAATCATTTGTCGAATGTCTTCTGCATATCTTTATTACGTAGGCAGTAATTCAAAAATATAATATTTTGCCACAGACGAAGATGTCCATTGAGAACGAGTTAGCTCTAGTTTTAACAGTGGTTTCGTGGGATTCTTTTCATTATTGCACTGTTAAATGTTTCCAGTGGGTTCTAAAGCTGTGACGTCACATGCCATCATTTGCCATTATGGAGCTTGTATAGGGCAAGCCAAGTAATGCAGAGTGCATGTTGCACCTGAACTGCCTCCTCCACAGGAGCATTTGTATTCTCTGAGCGGACTCGACGTGACTACGTCCAAGTGAGATTCCTCGCCAAATTTCGTTGTGCATGTCGCAGAAATAATTTTAACATCCTGCAGAGAAATTAAACAGAAAATACTCAAGCTAGAAAATCTACAACAATACATGGAAAATCCCATTTCTTGCATGAAAACAAGAAAAAAAAATACAATAGGCTTAAACAGAAATTTTACTCAAAAAACATCAAGGAACCAAACTTAATCGATCTTTATAGGATTTACACTGGAATGAAAATAGTTGGAGCTGCGAGAGCGCGAGTAATGAAACTCCAAGCATATTGCATGCTCTTTCGGAATTCCACAATAACAAAACCCTAGTTAATATGGTAAATTTGTAACATCTAGGACTGTATTGGCTATGCTAATACAGTGCCAGAAAGTACATCCTTATCACAGTATCCTAGGGTTGATAGTTCTAGTTCTATTTTCAAGTTTGCTTTGGCTTGGGGGAGTCTCGCTGGGTTAACATGAAGACGGCGACTCCATGGCTCAAATGTGACCAATATAATTAAAAGTTATTGTTCAGCTATAGAAAGAATTTGGGATTGAGCACTTTCAACAAATTAGAAGCGATCATTTACGGTAGCAGTAATTAACTAACGAATTGATCAATATAAGCAGTTTTCAATTGAAGTAATCAGGCATTTGAGATTGGCGGAGTAGTCTCATTAGTAAGTAACGACTCACAATTGAGAACCGCAGTAAATTAGTCAGCTAGTTAAGCACAGCTTTACTTACCACAGTATCTTTAACGGTAGCAGTTTGTGCCTTGGGGACTTCTTCCTTCTTCTGTTCGCACCAGCTGAAGTTTGCAATACCACTCGGGCCCGGGACTCCCGAGGGTCCGAGGGGTCCAGTATTCCCATCATCCCCTTTGATCCCCTGGGGTCCTTTATCTCCCTGAGGCCCTTTTGATCCTTGAGTTCCTGGATAGCCGTCGTCCCCAGGGCTTCCTTTGGTCCCGTTTTCCCCGGATGGTCCCTTAGCTCCCCGGGGTCCTTTCGGTCCGATCAGTCCAACATCTCCTTTTGGTCCCTTTGAGCCGTTTTTTCCTCGCTCGCCAACGGGACCAGGCAAAGAGATTTTTAAATTCACCTGAAGAGAAACGAAATTAAAACGCTTTAGTCTTGAATGCGACGGTACTCGTAATGTACATTTAAGTAACAGGATTTCACGTCGTCTAATTCGAAAACAAAGCTAAACCTCCGCTGGCTGACACCTCCTGTGGGCGGACATCATTCTTATGCAGACTGTTAATCACGGTCCCCAGCCACTAAAAAAAACCCTTTTATCAGGAGGCACCTATCCTACATGGTCATTACCCCCGGTACCACAAGTGACCACTTAAGGAGATTCCCCTACTGTCATTGGATCAAAGAGCTTCCAAGAACTGCTTAAATTGGACTAGGCACTATGCCCTACGATATTCTTCGGTTTGGGCCGTTTCCGAGTTACCTTGTGCCTCTGTTTCAAAACGAGTCCTCTTGCTAAACCTTTCATGTAAAAATCAGTTTGATCTGCGTGAAAATAAACTTGTAGGCGGAACGCATGGTTTCGCCCGAAGACTAAGTTTTACAAAAATTAAACGAGCTCTAGTTATATCGAATGTAAGTATGCCCGAACAGAAACTGATCAAATAGTGCACGTCAGTAATAAGTCAATTACATTCAATCGGTGGTCAGTCGCATACCGCCCGACCCCCTCCCCCGGTGAAAAGAGCCATTGTGACGTCCGTATCTGGCCCAAAAACACAACCACAATAGAATTCCAATGTCCTCAATAATTATACAAAACTATGCTCACCCACCTGTTCAGATATAGTGTTATTCATAGCATCAATCGCCTTGTTAAGTTCGTCATTGTATTGTTCTGAGGTTCGTTTGACCTCTTCCAACTGAAGAAACGATAATTGATCACGTTAACAGCTTCAAAAAGAATATTAACGCCATCTGCACTGCTATATTTTTCATGAAAATATGAAGCTGCTGCCGTCCTCATTTAAAGCTGTTTTGCTTTTTCCCTTCCGATCTCCCCTGTTTAGCTACAGGCTGCGGTCTGACTGAATAACAGCGCAGGACACTGAGTAGTGTCCTTGTTTTCTATTTTAAATGATTACGGTTGGCTGAATAACTGACTGACTGACAAGTGACCAACAGAATAAAGGAGAGTCGGGCAGACTGACTGACTGACCTAATCGACTGACAGATTGAAAGACAGACAGACAAACTTACAGGCAAACTGGCTGACTGACTTACCGATTCACCCACTCACTGACTGTTATTGCTGGGGTATATCATTATAGTCATAGTCATAGTCATAGTCGATTTTTTTTTTGGACATCGTTCAAGGGGAACAAGCTGCAATGAGGTTAGCCCTATGTTAAGATGCAAACCCGAACAACAACAACGAGATCAGACCACAACACCGGGAACTACGTTCCCTACTCTTTGCAAAGGGTGTGTGGGTTCTTTAACGTCCCCTGCTATAACCATATAACACTGAAGATGCAGGAGACGGGGCCTACGATTTTTCGTCCTTATCCGAGAAGACTAGAATGTCTAACCATTTGCAGATGTAAATACAAAGGCAGCACATTCTCCTCAGTTATTTTAAGACCCTGAGTGTTGGTCCGGTCTGGGGCTCGAACCCTCGACCTCCCGTATGGTAGTCCGACGCTCACATATTTTAAACGTTTCACCATGCATGCATATTTTACTCGTTACACCAGTAATAACTAGAGAACCAGGTATTTACTTAGAGCAGACAATAAAGTTATATCTAAACTAGTGGGTAAGGTTCAGAAAAGAAAAGATATTCACTGATTGACTGACACGCTGACTCACTGACTCCGCACTGACTCACGGAATCACTGACTCACTGACTAACCTGGCCTGACCTGACATACATCAGAGATTACTTACTATTACAGACGAACAGCCAAGTCTTACCGACCTCCATCACTGTCGTACTAATCTTAAGCCGTTTACAGTTCTTTACGGGAGTCCTAAAATTTGGAATTCTCTCCCAATATCGATTACTGGTTTGACTAGCTATTCTACTTCTAGGAAAAAAAAATGATTAGATTTTTTAATGAATTGAGTTTGAATTGCCTTAGCCGCACTTCCACTGCTAATTTACATACATATTACTACCCGAGGTGGCCTCCCCTACAAGCTGGTGGTTTCTTGGAGGTCTCCTCGCCTTCACACAATTTTTACTGTTTTATTTCAATTTAAATGGCTAATAAAATAATTAATTAATGATGATGATGATGATGATGATGATAAACGTTGGAATTGATTTCATATCCTTACCTCGTGCGTCAGCGATGCGTTCAGAGCCTGGAGCCGAGTAAATACAGGTCCGTGATCTGGATTAAACTGTTGGACAGAATTATTGACCTACAAGTAGACAACATTAGATATTTGATGAAGAATCAACATAAGATGGGATAAGAACTCAATGTGTCGAAGTCGCCAGCATACAATGTACAGTAAGTACAATAATGTGTCTAATAATTAATATAGTATGGAATAAACAGTAAGTATTGAAAGATATACATATGAGTCATGCAATAAGATCAATTGTTAGTTGTTACATAGAATAAAACAGTCTTTACAGCACTGTCCAGCATGCTTGTGAGTTTTACCAATTTGATGCTCATACAACAAAATAACCTTACATGGTCGACAATCGCGTAGAACTCATTTGAGAATTGATTAACAGCGTCTCTCGTTGTGTTAAATTCTCTCTTGGCCGCCATGAGGGCGTTTTTGTTTCTTCCTGAATCTTTTAATAATGATTCCTGCAAAACAAACACAACAACACTATGTTAGGACTACGTCTGGCTAGAGAATTCTAAATGCATTAAAAATGCGACAGTGAAGTGATGTACACGTGATGCACACATGCGTACACGCATGGGTACATCCGCCGGCGCAGATGCTGAAAACTGGAGAAGATTAAAACCGATTGCATTACCTTTTTTATTATACAAAAAAACTAGTTACAATACAATAATTTATATATTACAGATTCTACATCCATTGCGTTGTTTATGCTAACTTAAAGAAGAGAAAATTAACACATTGTAGTTCATAAACTATAGTCATATTCATATTAAGGAGGAGATAAAACAAACAACTTTGTAGCTGACAGTTACAAATTAAGCAAGATATTAAACAATGGCTGAAAACAAGAACGGACTCAACTGAGATTCTCCGACCTGGCTCCTTTAAGACAAAGGACACGGTACTGAAGCATTCCTTTTCAATTTCAAAAGGAAGCTGAATAGGGGCTCTTGGCTTTAATGGTTCTCCAAATGAGTAATTTTTAATCACTGAATGACAAAATGAAAAGACGTCTAATAAAGGAATCTTACCGCTTCTTCTCGAAGGGAAGAGATATTGGCTTGAAGCTCCTCCAAAATGTCGTAAAATGGCGATAAGTTCATGGCAAATGCATTTGCCGCCTGAGTTGAACTGTTTTCTGCTGTCTTCGTCGTTTTTTGACTGTTGGGTGACGAACCTTAATAATTCAAATACCGAGATGGTCAATAATTGCAAATAAAGCAACTGTATTTATAATTTCTCTTGTATAGCCTGGCACTACGTCGAAACCTAAATCTGGGATCGACTTTCCAAGCTAGGCCTTTCTCTCTTGTGCTTTACGATATTGACAATTAGGTGACCTTCAGTATCAGCAAATAGACACTCAGAAAAAAAAACTAAGGGCAAAACAAATAAGAACGAAATAACATATGGAGGAAGACCCCTTCTTTTCCATTCAACATTCTTTAATAAGGCGCATAGCAGCTAATGCACATTTGACCACTTTTTCGCTAACACATTCAAGACATGAACTTACATGCATGTACCTTTGGGTTTTAATGAAGCCGAAGTTCTCGCCTTGGTAACATGATGCCTTTACAAACACTTCCCCGCCTGTTTAAGCTCGGTACGTATTTATTGAGCAACATGCAGGGTAATCTGGTTAATGTAGTGATACGAAAATCCTGATTTTTTGTGAACACAAAATCTGGCCATTTTGCGCTTTGCCAACGTTCCCGATAAATATTCCGTTCGGTTCTAGATAAAAATGTGCACATTTCTGCGTGCTTTGTTGGTCTTTGTTTAACGCGTAGCCGAGAGTTGACGTGGTCGAATGCCATACACGGCTGTTACGCAGTGTGTCAGAAAACATCCTATCCATGACGTCATTTACTAACAAGCCTTCTCTTCGCGTCACTGCACTAGCCTGCACTTAAGTAATATCGAAATAGATTGAAATGAGGCACAGCGAACAACTTTTTAGGTTGCACATGTGTTCCAGTACCGGCGACGTTGCGCATAAGAATTACGATGCAAAAGAGATCAGTAGTTTACTTAGTCCCAGAGAATCCAATTTCAAGAATGCTATCTACCCCTATAGCACGGAAACCTCAATAATTTGGACACTTGGGTCTACCTTCTTAGCCACCGAAGTACAGAGGTTCTACTGACTTAACAGTGTACCTCATGATTGACATCATATCCCTGCCTTGAATGTATGAGTAACTGAACAGAGAATTTTGCAGAACTATCACTGTTGTTAGGCTATTTTCTGTCCCATTGTTCATCTCTCGTTCGTCTATCTGACGCTTGGTAACTTAGCCGAGTCATTGACAGAAATCTAGACGTTATAGCGGAGTTCAACTAAAAATCTGAGGACAGAACAAATCATAGCTGACAGTCCTAAAAGATTACCACAAGGTGTTTCAGTCTTGCCCATAGCCATTACAGTATACTGCGATTATATGAACGCAAAGAAGTGAATTCAGTTTTGCTGCAACATTCTTAATTAGCAAATTCTGGAAAATTCCATGATCATGCATGGCAGTTGTTCTACTGATTGGAATAATACCGAATCAGTTAAGTTCTGCAAATAGAACAGTTTACTCTGAAGCTAAGCCTGTAGTAACTGACCGACTTGAAAATGAAACTCGCTGCTATGAAGCGTTTAGAATGATATTTCCTCCTACTGGACTAGAATAGAATTATCTTTCGCAAATGTTTTTGACAACGCACTTCAACTGTTGTTAACTTTTACGTTTATCGGGAGCAACAACTGCGTTTAGCAACTGAAATATAGTTATGATCAGCAAGCCAGGATTAGGCAGACCTTCTCGTACTGCTTGGAAAATTGGCGTCCCAAGCTTTTCAAAATGGATCAACATCATGCAGCATATACCTCACCTGTGTCTTTACACTGAGTGCAATGGTCGGGCCCCAATATTCCAAGAATCATTAGAATTATGATAGTTAAGGAGCACACTGAGACAAGTAAAACTAGAAACTGGAGTAAGCGATGAATACACAATCCATTACAACATTCCGTGTTTGGCAAGTGACTTGGGTTCGGTTTGACGGATCTGTTGTCTTTGCTGCGCTTTTCTTGCCCTTTTGACGGTTTCTGTCGATCGTTCTTCTTTCGTATTCCATGTTTGATTTTCGCTGTTTCTCGGAGAGTAACATAAGAAGAATCAGAGCCAAGACGAGGTCTGTTGTTGGACACTGTACACAGTTTCGATTCACGGTCGCCCTCGGGTGTTAAAGAGCGATCAGCCATTACGCTAACGAGCACTGATAACTTGGTTTGACCCAAGATTGATCATCGATGGACCTCTCCCTGACTAGAAATGTTATCGTTGCTCCATTTAAACGGTCTTAGGCACGTGCAGTTAGCATTTACATCTTGCAAGGAAACCGAAATATTGATCACATTTATGCACGTGGTAATAATATTGTTCTTATTAAAGGAAATGATGTATAGTATGCAAGTGGACTAACAATGATGCATAACCCGCCAAACGACTGATTTGTGATTGGCTAATAATGTTACAGGTATGCAAAAGAGCAAAATAGGAAATTGGCCTCAGGGTTCATATTGCACCTAACTGAAGAGATATATTTAAATTTTTCAAGTTGCTGATAAATCGGCGGAAATAAAAAGTGAAACAGTTGGTATATTTCGTTGTTCATCGCATGTGACAAATCTTACCTTCGGTAAGACATAATAATCCTATTAATACAGCAAAAAAAGGATTTTAAAAACTGCAGAACTGGTCAGAAGACCAAACTCAGAACCGGACGTCGACTTTTCATTTCAACGTCCGTGAGGCAAAGGAAATGATTGTTGAAAACGATAAAAAGAGGAGTCCTCACTTATAAAGTGTAATTGACTGACCATTGAAGCAGTTTTAGAGGACGCAATCTAAATGGGGTTTAGCTGTTGTCCTGTCCGGAGAAATTTTAAAACGCGCCTATTTTTATACAGTTGTGTCTACCGTCTACACTAATCCGTCGCAAAAACGGAGCTTTTTGAAACCGCTCTTCAAACCGGAGGATTTTGACAACGCCGGCTTCGCGGTTTAGTGTGTACGGAAAACATTTGATAACGAGGCTTCTTCCGAAAACGATGTCAACACGATAATCGTGTGTTGTCCATTTTGGACAGGGCTTCAGTGTCCACAATAAATGCCGGCCGTGCTGTTGGTACATCATGCAGTGGACAACCTGCCTCGGTCTGCCGAGGTAGTAAATGCATACACCTATCACTGAGAGCCGCAGTCCTTTACGTCTGACGCCAACAAATTCTCTAACATCTGAACATCGAAGTCATGTGTGCAATTATGTTTTCATATGCCCTTATTTTGAGGGTACAACTGAACGCACTTTGAATCCGTGGTGGCCCTACTGAGCTAAGAGTTTGAACTCCTATCTCCTATCTCATATCATCTGTCCACAAATTTTGAACTTTAAGATAATAATTTAAAAACAACATTATAGTGAAAGTGGCAAATGAAAAGGAATAACAATATTTTTGTTACTTACATGTAAATCAGTTAAATCAGTATCTACTTGAACATTCCTTTCAATCTTGTTGTGTGATATTAGTTTTGTTTCAATATTGCTCAAGTAAATCGAAAGTGCAGAATAAGCGTGATTTCTTGAATTCCGGCCAAAAAGAAGCCGAGCTGGGGAACAATTTTCTAGTATATCCTAAGAGCAAATTGATCCTAGATTTCGTTTCTTTTCAGTCGTCGAATAGGTAGACTAACGCTAGACAAATTGTTATTTTCAAACATGCTTCTGGCTGAATGATTGAATTTGCATCTAAGGAGCCCTTAAGACACCGCATACCGAGAGACTACAGTGAATTTTGAAACTTGCGAGTCCAAGATTATGAAATGATAAAAAGGTGCTTACCTGAATTGTCACATGAACAGCTGGGCCCGACTTTTCCCATCATTAGCAGAATGGCAAGCAGCACTGCTATCGCAGCAACGAAGACGATAAGACACATCAAAACAACACGAATTACCCCATCTTTTCTTCTTCGTCTTTGTCTTGCATGTTTATGTGAAGGTTTCAAAGTTCGTTTCTCCCTTAAGTCCTTCGACCCTGGTCCCACGTTGTCATACACTACATCAGGACCCTTTTGCTGTCTCGGTTTTACCGTATTGTTGGTGTTTCTTTGCAGTGTGTTGTATGGACTGTTTGATCCAGCTTCGTCATACAATCTGTTTTCAATTACGTTTAAACTAGTGTTGCTTCTTCGATTCGCCAGGTCCTTTGAACTTACGGAGAGGGTCGGGTTAAGAAAGCCGTTTTCGTACTGGCGTGCCATTTGGGAAAGGACGAAAAACTGAAGAAACAACTCAAAAGTTTCAATATGCTTTGGTTTCAAAACTCCATTATGAGAACGGAAGGTCACAAGACTTGTTCAGCTTCAATAACAATTCATTTGCGTATGAGCCTGTTTATTGATTTCACGTTTGAGTGAGCAAATACGTTAAGACTCTTAGAAATATCGAGTGGGGAACACAACAGGAACACAAAAACTCGCGAGATTGTGATAAGCTGCGCAAAATTTAAAACGTGATGGACAAGAGACGTCAAGACACGTTAAGACGTAAACAGTTGAAGTAAACGGGAGATTGAAGGATCGCCTTATTTGCCCTTTTTTGCAGACGACAATGGAAGTTCATTTGTATGCGTAAACAGATCTGACCAACACTCTCTATTGTAGCCGCTTTGTTCTCTTTTGTTTATAGAGGATATTACACGATGGCGAGAAGATATCAATTTTATGTTCGAGTGTCAAGAACATTGTTCTTGCCACGAGAACATAAAATTCATATCTTCGAGCTAACGTGTAAAGTGCTTTTTATTATATAAACAACCAACCACTCAAACACACACACAGCTGTGAAAAAGATTATTTAAACTTTGTGGAGTTAAGGCAGGTTGTTGGTGACTGAAGCATCTGAGCAAATGGAAACGACTAAAATACATTTCCCCGAGTTGACACGCGAACAATGCGTATAGGTGAAAATGAGACGTACTTATCAGAATAGACCATATTTGCATTCTCGGTTTTCGGACTGGAACTTAGCTTGCGACGCAATAGAGGTTCATATCTTTAATAAGGTATAAATTATATTTGCCCCCCACATTAGCCCCATCTGCAAGCTACTTCCAGTCCAGAACGGAGAATATGGTCCATTGTGGATATTCTCAACTATTAAGGCCTGCCAGCAACAACAACAGCAACAACCTCTCTTACAAAAGGATTCTTGTCATCATACGAGCGTCTCGTATTTACCTATTGCGCTGAGACGCACTATTCGTCTTTCAAGGTACGTTAATATGGCCATTTGCACGTCTTACTGCAAGGCATCTGCCGTTAGGAGAAACAAAAAAAGGTTCAGTCCGTCACCGAGAAATTGCACGAATTAGGAATATTTTTATGATGCAAAATCTGCGAACCAAGCAGAACTAGGCACTGGAAACATACTGATATGCTATTGAGGCGTTTTTATTGGTCGAAACAACGAACTTCCGGCCATAAATTTTCAGAGTTTATATTTTTTAAAATGGTCAAATATCCTTATGTCAGGATGAGTGAATGTGTTCATATGGATGATGTAACAAAGACATAACCGTGACTACGTAGCAGAAGAGAATGTGACATTTCATCGTTTATTAGACTGATTCTTTCAGTTTGTACCTTAATAGCAGTTCTGATGTAAATCAAAAGTTTTTTTTTATCTGTAGAATTTCAGTCGTATAGACGGAATACTGCAGCATTTTGTTACAGATTTTCAAGCGAAGGAAATTGTCCTCTTCTTTTTAATCACATCCGAGTGATTCGTGACGTCCGTTCAAACACACGGTTCAACATTTTAGAAATAGCCGATTTCAAAGTTTGCTGGTTACTTCAGGGCTAGCAAAAAAAAAAGGATTGAAAACAGCTCGTTTAACTTTGTAACACGGCTGCAGTTTTACGACCAAATGAATAAGCAAATGAGCAAATAAGCTCGGAGTTTTCTTTCTTTGTTAAAATAGATGTCCGTAGACTGTAGGATGGAATAAAGACCTTGGGTATTGAAGCCAAACAATCTTTATTATCTTAAATTAGATATCTTTATCTACTCTGTTCTACAAGTTTAGAAAAGAGTTCAGGCCAAAAAAAAAAAAACTAAAAAAAAGTAATAAAAAATACGGACTTAGATTGCCAAAAAAAAATCCTCTTTCCCACAACACATTTACTGAAGTTTCCAGCTCCAAACTTTGCTGCCAAGTATTCAGCTTCGCTTGTTGTTTGCGTTATACATCTATCTTATATATTTTCCATAGTCGCGAACGATACTTATAGATTTTTCTGTGATTATCAAAACAATGCTTTAATTACTATCTTCTCCTGTCGGTACACTCTCCTGTTCATTTATCTTTGTTAATTCTCCCTCCTGTTCTTGTAGTTCTTTCTTCTTCGCCTTATATATATCAGTGGTAAAAGCATCCGGTGTCAGTTCACTCACTTTCATTTCTTCCCAAACGCTCTCCAAAAGATCCGAACTCTTAGCGTTTCGTAGTCGTCGCCCAAACGCTACCATGTCCATGCGCTCTTTGGAAAGCAACTTACAACCGTCCGTCAAACAGAGATCGTTTGCCTTGTCGGCGTCTAACGCCGGGAAAAATACTAAACCTGAATATTGTGATAAAATGTCCAATGGAACTTGAAACTCCTGCAACTTATGTTCGAAGCTCACCGGTTCGTTTGGTACTACAAAAGCTCCGAGAACGGACTGCTTCATGTTATCCTCGGCCAAAATAACTTTGTACAAGTGTGTTGGTACTGCAACGTTGCTAGAGCCTATAACCTGAAAATAAAGAAACACAACGTTGAAAACTGAACTCTGCAGCACGACAATTTTAGCTGGTTAACATCGCGCTTATCAAAGAATCTTTGTTTACAATAGTGTAAACAAAGTGTAGTGTTGTACCTTGTTACCCCCACCGACGCAGCACCACAGTTTCTTTAGAAACTTTCACCCTTTATTCATTTGTTTACAATACATTGCCTCTTTAGCATGTCAAGTGATTCAGTTTCTGGAAAAAATATCAGCCATGAATATTGAAAGCAAATGGTATGACTAACTGTCCCAAGTTAGTCATACATACTCTGGTCGTTTTCAAAAATCAGAGGGACACACTTAACTATTCAATTAATCATATATCTCGGGCGCAGTGCATGTCTGGAGAAACAATATGTGTTATGATTACCGACAACTTACCGACACGTCACCGATTATCGGCCGGTTGTCGGCCACCTTTCGGCCGACTATTGGTCTGTGCGTTGGCCAAAACGCCGTCTGTCAGACAACTACATGTAACGGCCGACAAACCGCCGACAGGTTTTTCCGGGAGCTGTTCCTCACATTTACCCTGAATTCTTTGAGTTAAACTTTCAAAAAGGGTATGAATGCTTCATTCCGATTCAATATTTTCATATTTCCCTCAATATCCAACGATCTAAACCTTACATCAGTTACTATTATTGAAAATGTTTGTAGTCATTTGGTATGCCTCGCTCGATACTCTCTCTCCAATTGGCACAAATTGTAAATATTGACCTCAAAAGTATACTGACCTCATATTTTACAATCTTCTTTCCATCCTCTTCTTTAGGTAAGTACAGTGGCCCTGACACAATGTAAACATCAGAGTATCTTTTTGCCAGGCTTCTGCAGTAAGCTTCCACTCTGTACCAAAAGTTGGAATTGTTATCCAAGTCTTGGGGTACAACATTTGACAAGAAGAAAGTTTCATTCATTGCATCTTGATCATACTTGTTGTTGCCTGAAAGGATGAACAGCGTTTAACTGTATTGTCTTGTCAGTCAATACTAGCAAAGCATATTACCTGCCCTCCCTCCCCCCGGCAGGCATGAATGAAGCAGCTGGTACATGTAATGCCTGAATCTCTCTTTTACAAGGGAAAAAAGTTTGGTTTTTATTTACTTATCAAAGGCCAGGGCAATTCATATTTCGATAGTCCTCATTCGGGAACAGTTTCAGTTTTTTTGTTCAAAAATATTCTGAGAGGAAATTCCCAAGTCTCTCAGAAACTTGATATACACAGCTAAAAGTGTAAACCAATTAATGTTACACCAGCAAAAAAGTGTTGGATGTTTGTGTGTACATGAAAAATTGTTGCATTTGAGTGTCTTATAAACTTGCAAAGCACAATAGTGCACTGTTTCCAGCAAGTGATTTTTTTTTTCTTTAGCAGCAATACAGAAGTGCATATTATTTTATGGACTTTGGAGCTTAGGTTACATCTATCAAGATGTAATTAACTTGCCATTTTGAAAGATCACATGAATTTACTCTCTGAGTATTTAAAAAAAAAAATTAGTTCATGTTGTTATTGCCATCCATTTATTGAGTTATGATCCTTGAATTGCTCTCTGCTACACCTCAACTTTATTCCAAACGATCACGTGAATTCGTTACTCAGTAGATCTATGATCAGTCACAGGGGCAAATCATTATCAAGGAATCGTGAGATGGTTAAGCGTTACAGATTGTAGACGTCCTTCGCAGCCATTATTAAGTCGTCACGCAAGCGTTGCATTACGACTCCAATAATGGCTGCGAAGCAGATTAGAGAGAGTGGTACGATTACTAACTTGCAGGTGCCATGTGTCCCCTTGACCACCCACTGTCCCAATAGTCGTCATTATTCGACTGAAATACCGCAGGGATGTTAAGATCAGGCTTAAACGCAGAGTGGATCCTATTGGCGTCTCCTTTCAGTTTGTCTCGGGTCAAATGTTCAAGCACCCACCGAGGGGTTTTCCTCGCCTGATCGTAACATAAGACGTGATTTTTGTACCGAAGGTAATCCGAAGACCTCAGTGGAAGACCATACTTGAGCAGCTTATCGTTTTCAGTATCACTTTTTTCTGGTAAATTGTCCACTTGGTCAAGATGTGTCTCGACTCGAAGAGGGCTTATGGTCCTCCGTTCCCGTCCGTGTTTGAGATTGTCGTGCTTTGCTACTATGTCTTCGATTTCTTTCTTAGCAGAAACATTCTCTTTCTCAGTATCCGAGGTCTCATAATATATTTTCGTCAACCCAGCGCCGACAATTATCCCAGTTAAAATGCTGCCAAAGCCTTTAAACTGCGAGCGAAATTTCGCCAGCCAGGCGGCCATGTTGGAAACTGAAAGAAGACTGGGGCGAGGAGGTCTATATCGCGGGCTCAGACGTTTGGAAAGTGCCTGTTTGAAATAGCGCTTTGTTTATGTACATGGAACTTTTTAAGGGTTTTACCTGGAATTCATCCCTTTTTTTCTCTCAAATGCGGTGAAAAGGTCTTAAAAGTGTTATGTTTGATATAGATGAACCAATTTCAGATTACCAGAAAGCAATTCGAGGTAGGCTAATAATGAATTTAGCTTAGCTTGTTGGCCGTTCGGTCAGATAAACACAGTTCATATCACTTCATGAAAGCTTATTGAGTCTTTTAAAAATCACGTGTGCTTACTATTTATATCTGAACAACATGTGGTGGTTTCAATACTTTATTCTAAAAGTACATTACCCTTACTTTGCAAATGAAAATATGAAATGTCATATATTCGAACGGTGCATAAAGATAATTTTCATGAAGTCATGACTGATCATGGCAGTTATACACACAACTTAAACAGTTGTGAAATAAAAGCCTGAGAAAAAATTCAGGCCTGTACAGGATCTAAACCCATGACTCTGCAGCACTGGTGCATTGCTCTATCAACTGAGCTATCACTCAGCTAGTTTGTAATATACCCGTAGAAGGTGAAGAATGCAAATTAATAATTATATGAAAAATCATATTTATGAACTGCGGAAAAGATTGTTCAATCATATGGCTAATGGCAAGCTAGTCTGTCCAGACCAGATTGACAAGACTGTACATGTACTTTTAAGTGTCAGTCAATATTCCAATGCTTATGTTATTTTTTTTTTTCATTTCTTGTATGTAGAGAGAGCTTCCCAAAGCTTAGGTCCACTGAGATATGCACTTAATTCACCAGTCAAGTCTTCTGCCTCCAAGAGGTCTATATACAAAGGGGATGACTACAGCTCAGCAGGTATTGAGAATATTTATCTAAAAGTGCTACAATTTTTATAATGAGCCTGTATACTTCTCCAGTATCTAAATGTACTGTAGCATTGAATGGTGCAAGAAGAAAAAGTGAGGTTTAATGCCGTCCATTTCAGAAATTGTTACATTGTAATGTTATATGTAACATAGTTTTGTAAAAGGTAGAAAAGTACTTATAGTATCAGCTATCAAATTGCTTTCTAAGGAATGGGTAGTTACATGTACAACGTATGCCAGGTCATGTCAACCAGCAACTATACAATCATAGTACCCAACTCTGACTATACCCTTAATGCATTTGTACAAAAATTCCTTGTTGATAAATTTAAGTGGGGACAGTGTGGCCAAGTGGTTTTGAGAATGGGATGTGAGGTCCATGGTCCCTTAGCCACTGAATCCCAAATCCTCTAGCCACTATCTGGATTTGTTTTCAGTCGTCCTGAGTTTAACTCCTCCACTGCATTGTGTAAAAAGCCAACTGGTCAGCCTCTTACCAGCTGGGATTCTTATTTACAATATTTGTTCATTTATTCACAGTGTCCCCAATGCAAAGAGCACAACAGTTATTTTTTTTTTTTAAATCAATCTAGGGATTCTGAGGGCGTAGTCTGCCCTAATGTAGATTTAACTTAATTACAATTGTGACATTTTTGTCCTAAGGTACAGTTTGTTTCTTTTACCTTGCCAATCTGGACAAATTAAAAGTTAAGACTTTCCTCTTTTACCAGTAAATAGTTTTTGAGCTTTTGTCTCGACAAATACTTGTAATTATTAATGTATGGTCGAGCCTACACTAAATTAAATTTTGCGACATCAGCAATATGCCTACACTGCAACTGGGCTGTTGAAAAATATCCACTCTGGATACTGCTTTCAAAAGCTGCCTTTTGGTTGCTGAAATTGCCATTTTAGGGTAGATACATGTAGAATGCCAAACTGGAGAAAAAGTGTGTTATAAAGTTAAAAGTTAGAATGGTATCAAAAAAGTATGTCATAGTTTTCTTTAATTTGTATTTAAATGACTTTGTAAATGAAATCAGCTGTTTTGCTTTCAGTGGCAAGATTGAAGGCATTACTCCAGCAATATGATGAGGCTAAAATTTTGGAACCAAGAACTCCAGGGTTTTCTTCTAAGCCAGTAAGTGTGAAGTGATGCATTTAGTGACAGGGAACAAATATGTCACCCACCCAATTTCAATACATATGAAAATTCTAACCTGGCTCCGAACAAAACAAAACAATAAATCACTTTGAGGATAAGAGATGAGTACTTTATGAGCACTTAATAACTGACCCAAGGGTAATAGTGAGTTTTGTTTCCCCTTGACCCTCATTGCTGAACATGAAGGGGTTAAGGGGAACAAAACTCACTCTTTCTAGATGGGGCACTCATTAAGTGTTTTAATATACCTTCTGACTCAATAATAATAATAATAAAATACAAAAACATTATTTCTTGAGGCCTATGGTGGCTGTGCTCACAGTACCAGCAGCACTAAAAACCAAGTTGTTCTACCAAAACAACACAATTAATAGTCTTTTTCTTTACAGCTAACAAAAAATGAAGTTTTTTAATGCTTAACTAGAGAATTCTGGGTTTGATTTGACAAAGAACAGCATATTTTGTTCTACATGTAAATGACACAACTATTTTCCTACCTGGTGACAGCAATTGTAGAGGGATTTGCCGAACATGGGCAATCCGTTTATGGCACCAAATTAAAAGTTTGAAGACATAAAATGTTCACATTTTCACCTTTGCTAATCTGATTTGTTTCTGAAATTATAAATTGTTTTTCTTAAATAGTGAATGCCTTCTCTAGTGAGAAAGGTTGCCCGATTTCAATGGCTCATGATCAGGCCGACTGTCCACGGTTTCAAGGTGCACAATCTGATCACTTGCAAATTGAAAGTTCAAGTTCTTGTCTCACTAGGAAGTTAGGGAGGTTTGTTAGCCCTAGGGTGTTAGTGAGCTTTGACCCAAGACATGTCACACATTATCCTCTAATTGGAAAGAGTATTTGAGTTGGGAGGTAGAACAACTTCTTTTGTTTTATTCCCTAAGCTCAGAGTCAAGTTAGAATTTTAGTGTCTTGAAATTGGCATATTGTATACTGCAAACTAAGTATAATAATTAAAAGCAAATTTCTTGTACAATATTCCAAAAAATAGTGAATATTTATTCCAGCCTTCCAGGAAGGATTTCTTGATTGAACCTCACCCGTCAGAAAGTCCAGCAAAGCGTCCATGTTTCTTTTTAAACACTTTCAATTGGGTTTTGAAACTCACCTTTCCTAAAGGATATCCTTCCTTGGAAAGACCTTCCTTTGTGTGGGTGTCTATATTTTCTGTACAGTATACAGTGTACAGTGTACAGTGTTTGTATGGCTCAAACTTTTAGATCTATTGGCAAGAGTCCCTCAGAGACTGCATGTGTTCATACATACACAGTGTGTACTTCCCCAAATGAATGACAAATTGTGCAGTGCATAGAGTGGTGAATTAGATTTAAAGGTGACATGGTTTTATGTTATTACGTCAATTTAAATTTGTTTTTAAATTATAATATTGTACATGTATGGGAATCTATGGCCTGAATTTTGCTTTGCAAAAAAATATTCATTCAGACCCAAAGGAGGGTTTTAAGAAATTCAAAAGCCAAATTGTTGAAGGAGAAACCAAAACTGGAATTCCAGGGGTATGAGGGGTTCTAGCCTCCCTTCCCCCCCCCCCCCCCCCCCCCCCCCCCCCCCCCCCATGAAAAAGCCTGTGAGAGGAGTATGGATATTTTCCTGAACAACACATTGAAAAGGCTTCAGTCTCATTTTTTTCTTTCGTATACATCAGGGTGGAGCACCTACTGGTAATGGGCAACCATTCTCCCCAGACAGAAGTTACCTGCCCAGTACAGATGAAGTTACTAACCTTTTAGACAACCAGTTTGCTCTTTTCCAACATCTTGAGGGTCAAGTTGAGTTTTACAAGGTGAGTCAAAACTCAATATTGAACTTACAGCGTTTAGTGACTAGGTAAGGAGAAGTGAAATCTGTTTCCTTCCTAGTCACTAGAGACCATATTGCTCCTTGGTCATAGTGCTTGATTGTTCTTGCCAAAGTGTAAAGAAAAAAGGAGCAGGTCTGCTATGGTGATTGGCAGTCACTGAATTTTAGACCACCTTCTGTGGTCTTCTTCAGAGAAATGTACTAGATTCATGTAGATGCAATAGCCAAATGTCACAACACTGTAGGAACAGGCCCCCATCAGTTTATAACAACACCTTAGTACCCAATTCCTGCTTTGTACATGTATGGTCGCTTATGGGAGGTTAAAAACAAAAGAAAATTTCAAACTTTCAGCTCTTAAAGTGGCCACGGTCACTTACTAGAGATGTTCGCTTACAACAGGAGCCAAATGTCACAACACTGTAGTAACAGACCCCCATCAGTTTATAACAACACCTTAGTACCCAATTCCTGTTTTGTATGTTCGCTTATGGGAGGTTAAAAACAAAAGAAAATTTCAAACTTTCAGTTCTTAAAGTGGCCACGGTCACTTACTAGAGATGTTCACTTACGACAGGTTCCAAATAATTAAAGTGATTTCACTTGTAAACGTCTGTATTAATTGGAATTTGGATACTGAGGAGGTCTCAACAAAACTGTATTGTAATAATTAACTAGTGAGGAGGCTTGCAGGGAATCATGGGGAGAGGAAATGCGCTTTCCTACTTTCTCCTTACCATCCCTCCCTGTGCTCGGCTCCTCACTTGCTTCCAGCTTCCAATCCCAAAAGAATATCCTGTTGAGGAGGCAATGACTGTGTGACATTGTTTGTTTTTTCCAGAATGCTTTAGAGTCCTTGAAGCAACGAGCAGAACTTGTGATAACAGAAAACGAGACTCTTTTTGATCAACTCAAGACACAAGCCATCAGCCAAGTGCTATCAGCAGAAAAGCAAACTGATTTTGAAGTATGTTTGTGTGCCAACTGGTTTGTGCATTGTTCTCATACTGTAATATTTGATATAAATTATTTGAATTATGTCGTCAAGTTCTTTGATGTGATAATTTTGTGTACAAATTAAATGTAACTTCCTCAACAACAAGCGACTCTATGTCTTAAACGTACTGTACCACCCAATATCGATGCGTTGGTCTTATTGCACCTCATGGAGTGAGCAAATGAATCACAGTACAAGGGAAATTACCGGGTCAGATGATTTAACTCCCAAGCCTCAACTCTGACGTTATGCATTTACAATTAGGACCAGTTGCCATCTGATGCCAGAGAGGACACGTCAGGAGTTCAAGCACAAAGGGTTAGCCATGATGATGATGATGATGATGATGATGATGATGATGATGAAGATGATGATGATGATGATGGTGATGATGATGATGATGACAGTTACACTGAGGAAAGAGATGTCAACGGAGCCAAACTGCAGAGACATCCGAGAAACATGGGCAAGGAGACGCAGAGAGAGCAGGAGCATGACCCAGATGACGAAGAAAGAAGTGCAAGGGAGATGGACAGGAAGGTTAAGGAACATGATCCTAGAAAGTCGTTAATGCCAAGAGTGCAGCACAGGTCTACCATGGAGGCATCTTTTGGAATGGATACCGTTGATTCACAGGTACAACACATGGTGTGAATGATCCTTTGTTATATTTTTCAGATATACTGTACTTTACTTACTCGATGTGTTTTGTTGTTTTTATAAGATGTGTACACATTATAGCAGTATGGATCGTACTAATATCTACTTCCGATGATTACGAATATCTTAAAACAAGCATGCTTCAGGCCTATATTTAGTATAAGTTTTACAATTAGGTAACCCATTATAAAATGTAACAGTGACATTTGACATGCAAGACTCCCAGTTATCCTTTTAGCAACATACAAAAATCCATCAGATATTGAGACCTCTCTAATTAACAATTGGTTCATGCTTTAGCGTGCACTATCGAGTTATGGAGCACGCGGGAAGTTTGGAGAGCACGAAAGA
>OMLO01000305.1_pt1 | contig 29876 bp, 17 predicted proteins | sample 1674811 | NCBI WGS metagenome assembly OMLO01 (sample SAMN06265003, study PRJEB25207) | coral metagenome | isolation source: Coral host | place: Mexico:La Bocana,Puerto Morelos, Mexico | collected 2008-11-13
TTAGTTAAGAGCTTCGTTGCATGCATATCCTAGCCTTATGGTATATGGTCTTATGGTATAGTTCTTACCAAATTATAACTGCTAGCTTTGTCATTTGTCTTATGAAGATTTAGACACATTCTTGTTATTTCTAAACGTACAGAGGGAACGCTATCAAAAATTATTAGGTTGTTTACAGTTCGGCAAAGGATGAGGACATCGATCTTACCTTGAAAGTAAAATTGAATTTTCCCTGCTCATAGTCCAAAGTGGTATTTACTTTCAGAAGGCCAGTGGACGGATCAACTGTGAAGTACTTGCTGTCTTCTCCGGATAAGGAGAATTGAAACTGGCGGTTTTGAGGCTTCGGGAAGGAAAGAAAATGGGCATCAACTTCATATAAAACCAATGGTTGCTGCAAATAACTTTGGAAACTTATGACTAATCCAAGACACACGAAAAGATCGATGGAAAGTCGCGAACGAATAGAAAGTAAATATACTGCATAAATTCATCTATACGTGGACGACTAGACGTGATACGCCAAACACGAGAGACAGTGTTACACCACATTTCCATACGCGAGGAAAGAGGTGAAAATGACACACGCTGTACTGACGAAACTTCGAGGTGTTTGGAAATGTGGTAAGACATTTATTAATTTTATATAAAATTATAATGACTTTAATGTTTCGTATATATTCTAAATCGAAATTAAACTGAGTAGAAAACGTAGAAATGAGATGGTAAGACCTATGGTAATTGACAACAGATTTCCTATGATCATGTTTTCGTTTTCTGATTTTTGCTGATGAATAATTGATTTTGAAATATAAAATGATTTCAATTTTCACATAATTTACACAGTGGCCTTCATTATAAAGTTTATGTTTTAGCCGTTCCACTAGCTAAAATCATTTTAGAAATACTCTTTCTGTTGGGTTGCGTGAAATGTATTTCCTTTTATCATTGAAGCACTGGAAAGCACTGTAAGATGGAACAAAATTGCAATATGTGTGAGAAAGGGAAGAAGAAGCATAAATGGCTCTTCTTAGTAAGCAATGATTATGCAATTGTGGACCAACAGCGCCGCAGACATTGCTTGCTTGATTTTTTTCCACGAGTTTCATGTGTTTTCGCTTAGTTTGATATTATTAATAGCTTCATGTTCCGCATACGGGTACTTACATAGATATCTTTATCCTGAACGTTAAACCGGTCAGTTACAATGTAACCAGGTAGTGCCAGGTCCTCTCTTATATTGAAGTGATAGCTATTTTGTAGGAACTGGGGCGAGTTATCATTCGTGTCCAGAACCGTTATCAACACCACAGCGGTCGAGTTAGAAGAGGGATCGACTACTTCAGATGCCTGCGTGGTAAGAAAAAATGATAACCAAGTCACAATAAAGAAGCAAGATTGCTTCCATGTAAACATTCATGTCATAGAATATGGAATGCTTGTGTGGTGTCATTATCCGGGTAGAAATCGCCGTAGTGTTTAAAATGAAAAATATCACATATTAGGCTTTGTGTAAATTAACTCATACCTTGCAATGAATCTTAGTGGAGGAGCTGGATGGAGCTAAGCGGTTTTAAACTGATAGCTGCGATTTGAGATCAGCAAATTTCACTAATAGCCATGGAATAGGCTGAAATTCTAATAAATAACCAAGTCTGGGGTCATAGCCCCCATGTAAACACCTTCCTGGAGAGGCTTGACAACATTAGAAAGAAAAATTTTATTCCGAATGATACTAATGTCGCTAGCAAAGCCCGACTAAACATTCGAATGTTCGTTTGGCCAACAATGCTGGGATGTGAGTTTATGATTGATCATCGCAGTTATACACACCACTTCAGCAGTTGTGAAATTAAAACCTGAAAAATATCCTGGCCTGAATTTTGTATAACTGCGATGATCAATCATAAATTCATATCTTTCTCCGCAGTTCTTTCATATATTTATTTGCAATCCTGGGATGCTTAATCAAGATTCTACCTACTGCATGGCACTCTTTTCAGCAGACAGAAATGTTTTTCTTTTCACGCCGGATGGAAAAGTGAAGAAGTTCTTTGTTAATTTGCTTTTTTAATTGATAAGAGAAATTGTAAGGTAAATCAGTACCCGGACAGTAATGCTGAAGAAGTCTGCGTTCTCGGCATCAATTGTTCCATTCACGGTAATGTTTCCAGAAGTTTCGTCAATAGCAAAGAGACCTTCATCGTTACCTATTCACAAAAAGAGATCAGCTGTAGGAATAAGGATTCTAACCCTCCCAATGTAAGATTATTTTTTTTATACAAGAATGAGAGAAATAGTGAACAGAAAACGAGCGAACGCAAACAGCGATTGAATAAACGAATGGCCATTTTGCTTTTTAGGAGTTACTACAGTGGGATATGTTAGCGAACATTTTCTAAGTGTGAAAATTACTAGCTACCGATCTTGAGGATTCTTTCGAATTTGTAAGCTTGGCTAGGCGAACAATGTCCAGCTCCCTCTAGGAGATGCGCCTGCGTGAAATCAAGGTGGTGTATTCATTATCTTGGACTGAGTATTTGTTTTGATGAATAACACTACCATGATTCTCTGCAGGCGCGACTCATAGATGGAATTAGTCATTGGTGTTTTGTTTCTTTCTTTTTTTTGTATTTTATTGATATTTAAATAACTGTGACAGTAATAACAAAAATATTGTTGGTAATAATACTACTTGCAAAGTACTTACTCACTAATACATTAATAAAATTACGTCAACTGTTACTTTTTTTTCTTTTGGCTGCTGGCCTAAATACGATTGTTGGTCATAAACTTCTTCCACTTGGCGTCATGAAATAAATGCATTGGTGTTTCTGGTATTTTGTACAAACTGGAAAAAATGATGGCTGTCACCCCTGGCCATATCTGAGAAGCATTTTGCAAAGCTGGCCTACATGGCTGTCCAACTGTAGGTTTTTTCAGTCCTACTAGTATGAAGCGACCTGAGTCAATATTGACTGCGCAGCTTTCCCTTCAGGAGAAAATCTTTGTTTAAGTTTCTATACCAGGTTTATAGGACATACTGCCATGTCATTTACATGCATAAGCAGCTATACGCTGGTACACTCACCACTTATTATTTCATACGTAACTGCGTCGCCAACCCCAGCATCACCGTCAACTGCTTGTACCTGGACTATCAGTGATCCCTGGAACATAAATATTAAACGTTAGTGTTTAGTGTTTCGTGAGCATGTTTGCGATCGTGATCGTGATGGTGACCATTTTTGTGGTCGTGATTGTGAACACGTTCTTTTTCGTGGTCTTTATTGTGATCACGATTATGTTCGTGATCGTTATCGTGACCGTATTCGTGATCGTAATCGTTATCGTCAGGGTTAACGTCATCGATATCGTCTTATCCTAGACAAGGGTCCTTAAACTGCTTTAGATTGTTTCATTAATGAAATAAAATGGGCTAATGAATTAGTTTTCACATGCATCGAACCGTTAATCCTGATGCAAATGCGCCTCTTCCTTCCGATGGTGTAAAACAGGGCTAATACCATCCTTACTGCCCCCCTTCCCCGAAAACGAAAATCCGGCACAATTAAAAAACGTTCTTACGGACACTACAGGAATTGCTATTTTGTGCCAATTAGTTTTGAATGAGGCTGCACACAACAGCCACAATTCATCTAAACATTAACAGCAAAACTATTCCATACCTTCGCTTGATTTTCTGAGATTTGTTGGAGATAAATAGGTCTCAAAAATTTAGGTGGATTGTCACTGACATCAGAAACATCCACGATGACTGCTGTTTCCGATTCCCGAGGAGGATTTCCAAGATCCTATTATAGACAAAAATAGTTAAAAATTGTTATATTTGTAATGCAAGGGTTACACCCCGCATTTTCATCCCTCTTCTTAGGGTTTGAAAATGTGGTAAAATACAGTCTCCCGTGTCCTCCCTTTATAGCAAACTTTAAGGTTTATACTTTTTTGATGCATAGTTTGTACCAGAAAAGGGGGTCAAACCTCGAGACAGAATGAATTTCCGAGAAAAATAGAGTCCTAGGAGTTTATCTGAAAGCTTGTTTGTAGACTGACATTTCATCCCAAAGTTAGCTTTCATGGTCTTCATATCGACCCTTGAATATAACCAACAATAACATATAAAGAGAATAATACATGGGCGCTCGGAGATATGGAATTTATCTTCGAGTGTTCACATTGATATCGAACGAGTGAGCGCAGCGAACGAATGTGATTTCAAATGGGAACACGAGATTTATTATATAAACACTACTATTATCCATTCCCAAACACGAAAACATAGCAACAAAAGAAGACTTCTGATTGGCTGATATTTTTACACGTAAAAATATCGTATTTTTACATGTGAAAATATATGGCTTTTCTCAGTGCCAGAAATCCCTGTAAAACACTGATGTTTATATAATAAAGTTGTATAACTATATCTCAGTAATTACCTTTGCAGTGACAAATAGCGTATATCGTTGCACTTTCTCAAAATCTAGAGATCCATTAACGGTTATTTTGCCATCATGGTTGTTAATTGCAAAGGTGTCCGTCTGTTGAAAAAAAAAAGATTCTTTTAATTGTTTTAAATTGTTAGCGATGACTTGTCGCGCTTACATCAGGTTCACTTTCTATAAACAGGTCTTTTCGTAAATCCATAAATAAATTTATTTCCATTTTCCCCTAGAAAGCGGAACAGAGGTCTTTATCAGATTATTAAAAGTACCCTAACTATAACGTAAGCAAATGCCTAATAAGGATCAGACGTTGGATGAAAACTGAATAACTGTACATGTTGGCTAACTCTCGCACAGCAGATACGTATTATCCAATGGGAAATGATTTATCGGTTAGGGAGCGTTGTACATCTTAAGTGAGGGGACACCGGAAATGCATAAAATAAGAATCAGGATTTGATTGAAAAATAAACACCAGTAGTTAACTCTTATCTAATACTGAAATAAGAACAATGCAATGGGAAAGGATTTACGGGTAGGTAATGTTATACATCCTTAACTGACATGTACAAGCGATGATAGACTGGCTATGGAGCAATCGATGTACAAAGCATGAGTGGGAAAGTAGACCAACAGACCGATACACGCATCTTTGAAAAGCAGTTCTAGTGAGATAATAGGATTTTATTCTGATAATACTATATTAATTAGTTATTTTAACTAGGCAGACATAGATATTTCACTTTTAATTTGCGCTGAGGGAATTTTTACTGTATATAAATTATAAGTTATCAAGATATCAATACCGGGCCAAACAGCGAATAAAATATGGAAAGCGCAATTGAATCTAAAGCAGGAACAAATTGAAAGATACATAGTGCAATGCATTATGTTCCATCTAAGTGGATAGGATAAAGGAATCTGTTTAAGTATAGAATTCAACATTGTAGAATAACAGCAAGGAAGAAGAAGATCAAGAAAGTTGGCTAACCTTCCAGGGACTTATCGAACCCTTTAAAGAGAAAGTAGATCACAATCAGTGCAAAGAACAAAAGGTTGATGTACTTATGTAAAGAAATAAAAATTGAAGAAGCTGTCTCTTACAATGGAGGCAGCTACAAAACGAAAATCTCATTTGTTAAAGTAATTATTGTCGTAAGAAAAGGCGAATGCTTCCGAGGAAAGCCTGAAAGAAGTTAATGATGGTGCAGCGCCCAGAGATGCCAGACAAGGTGATGTTGAATGGCGAGTGAAGAAGATACCAGTGGGTTTCATCAGCCTCTGTCTCGCCATGGGACCGCATGAGGACTTATGCCACCGGTTGCACCTGTCTTCATGCACAAATGGGTCAGGTAAACTCATGTACCAAAATTTACCAAGAGTTAGTATTTAAGAAAAGCAAATGATGTAACAGCCATTTTATGACACGCGCAATCACCCAATTGTGAAAGAACAAAGGAGAACAGCACCGCTTTTGCGCATTAACGTAAAATGACGCGATCGATTGAGGCGTGGATAGGAATAAACATAAGTTAGTGACCAAGTGCGAGTTCAAGATAGATGTACAATGGCCAAGTTCCTGTTTTGCGAAAAAAGAAATTAAACGAGGCTAATGTCAAGTCAATATTTTGACTGAACAGCCTTAGTCAATTAAAGGATTGATTATATGGTATAAAGTACACCATTCTTTTTCCTACTCATTTCACATACTCATATTGTCTTTAGGCCGGATTGCTTAACCCATTTTAATTTCATTTGTTATGCTACAGCTGAAATGAAATATCCTTTTCTTTTCAAATACCCTCACCTTTTTTAAAAAAAGTTACTCCTTTGGGATAGAGTCACCCCGTATAGTCCATCGCGTATTTCCCGTCTAATTGCAGGTAAAAAGGTATATTTTATGCGGTCGTTAATTAAATCTAACTTTACCTGTGTTGTTTGGCTGAACGTGTATGATACTATACGATTCTGACCCAGGTCTCTGTCAATGGCATGCACTTGTATCACAAGGTGACCAATGGTGTCATTCTGGAAAGAAAAATATGGTACGTTACGAGCTAGCCACCTTGTTGGTTGATGCTATATTCTTGTGAATGAATGGATCAGACTAAGAAATATATGACTCAGCCAGTAGACATTGCAGTTCACACTAGAGCTAAAAGAAGGGAATGGCTTTGAAGCTCAGGAAATCTTAAAGGAGAGAACAAAGCTGCTAACTTTTATGTTAGAAGGTCCAAAATCATGCAACGATCTTTTGTTTGTGCTCGTGAACCATGCATAAGTTGCCTAACCGAATTGTGTTTTTTTGTCAGTTCAGCCTTTGTCTTTTGTGCACGGTGCAAGGCCAAAAAAAAAAGAGCGTACAAAGCTCTAATAATAATCCCTCGTCTTATTATTTATGTGCAAACTGAATCAATTCTAGATTCAAAATATTAAAGTAGATTGCATGAAGACTCTTACCTCAGCAATTCTAGCCAAATATGGAGTACTAACGAAGGTTGGTGTGTTATCATTAACATCAAGAACGAACAGCACGAACTTTCTGTCTGTCTAGTGACAGAAACAAAGTATGATTAGAGTTAGAGGCGGCGTTGCCAAGTGTTTAGGACGGTGGAGAGGTAATCCGGAGTTGCTAATCTCAGATCCTCCTCCCTGTAAATGGATGGATTTGTGTTTGCTGGTTTCCAAACGATCCAACTCCTCTACGGCTTTTATGAGGTCGGGTAGCAACTCTCGTAAGGTCTCACATGAACTGATACCCTTTCAGAGAGCAATACAAAAAACAACAGCTCCAAAGTACCCCAGACAGCAACCCCAAACAATAACAGCTGCTAACAACTGCAAGCAGAAGAATTACAAGCCTACAAGAGCTGCTACACTGCTTGTAAATAGCCAACTTAATAGCCTCCAATTAACAGTTCGGATTGTAAACAGGTTTTTAGTTCTATTACAGCGCAACGTCTCCAACCAAAGCCACCCTGCATGCAATTCTGTTTTTTGCAGATTGACCAATAGCATTCGCGTGTTAAAACACTAATAAGGGGTTCAAATTTGTTATTTGGATGCAGCTTGCTCAAATCAATAATTTATGGTAGATCTATTGTGAACATCAATTTTTTTCTCAGATTAATTTGTGCAGAAATTTGCTGTGTGGGTCTTGGTTGGCCTAGTTGCACTGTGACAATATTTGTTTCTTCATTTATCGTGTCCACAACTAGTGCATAAGTGCTTCATTTTCACGCTTGTTGTCCTTTCAACTAGTGGAAGAAAAGACTTAAAAGAGTTTTTTGTTTGAAAATGAATTATGTATTTCCATTGGTTACCTTCCGCTCGTTAATGTCACAACCGCTACATTGATCAGCGACAGATACTGTAAACTCATATTTCTCTGTCGTCTATTTAAAACAAAAATGAAAAAAAATTAGGGAAATTATCGGAGAGGTTATAAAATGTTAACCCATGAAGGATAGGTGGTGTTATCCACTGGATAAATGAAAATCTAGAGGATAGCTAGGTCAACGATCTTTTTTTAGGCGTTTGAGCGAACTGGACGGCGACAAAATTTAATGAATGTGTCTAACATGATTTGAGTCGATTCATGGGTTTAAATTCGACGCAGACTCTACATACTGTCACAGTGGTGGTGTGGGTATGTGGTAAGCAGTGTGTCTAGCGAAATTGCGGTGTCTCAAACTTGAAAAAGCAACAGCGTGAAATATCAGCCTGGTGTTAGCCTACAATGTAGGCACAGTTTGGCAAGCGAGCGCAGTTTGACCAACTGAGCGCCATCTTGAACTCGAACCCGGAAGAGACCTAGGAGAGACGAAGAGGCCTCTTAGGGGGTAGCTACTGAGTCAGGCCCAAAGCAAATATGGTACAGAATCTAGTCGATTGCGAGATAATACCGCAGGCTAAGCTGGTGTACACAACTTCCTCTTTATCAAAATAAGAGACACTAATGGCCACTGAATTGCGCTGTCTTCAGATCTCAAACTGGTACAAGGTCATTTCACCGATTTCTCGCGCAATTTGCTACATCCTTGGAAACGTAATTGTCCTTTTCCAACTCACCTCTCTGTCGAGTTCTTTTTTAAGAGTCAAATTACCAGTATTATCAATCTGGAGCAGATCTTCAACCGATGAATCCAGCGAGAAGACCATGGGATCGCCATCACTGTCTGTAGCTCTTATGAAAGCCACGGATGAACCTGAAGTGGCAACGAAACAATGAAAACGGTTAGTTATTAACTGCATAGGGTCATGCATTTTACTTCAAAATAAATAAGCCCCATTCTCCAATCCCCCAAAAAAGCAGCCCTTAAGCCTTTTTTTTTGTATTCTATTGTAGCTCGAGGTAAACGCCCGTTATAATTTTTTCAAATTATATTTCCCTTTTTCTGATGTTCTTCTACTTTTTGATACTCTGGTTCTTTGGTACTATTCATTTTGACGGTTAATTATTTAAATAGTTTCATGCGCCACTGAGGTTTTCCAATGCTACTTATTCCGCTCACTCTATCATCGGTCAATAAGCCAGTTGATAAATCAAATTCACATTTTTGTCAAAATCGCTAGCTAACTGTCTCTGCAGGTGCCTACTAATTGAGAACGCCAGACATTTAAAAAAAGAAAAACAGGCGAACCTCTCCCTAGGGAACACCTCTCTAATACGGACATTTGTCTCTATTAAAATTAACACATATTATAATCAATAAAACAAAGAAAAGAAAAGAGACACTTACCTACAGTTGTATTCTCATACACTGTAATAACAAGGTTCTGACTGGTGTCAAAGGAAGGCTTCTGATTTAACGCTAGAAAACAAGTAATGGTTAATTAACGAAGAAGAACAATTAGTTAAATTGAAAGGAACATCCTAGACAAAGTGGAATCCCTTGAGTCGCTTGAATAAAACTAACAAGCAATGGGAGCAGGGGGGGTGGGGAAGTGACTTCAAAACGGTACTAAGCCACATTATTCATGATTATCCAACTGCACTTCGTAGAGTACAAATAACGCCCAAAACGAGTACAAATTTGTATCACCCGATATTTGTACTCCAGAGGACCGATTAGCAGGTTTTCTCGCAATACGCAAGCGACGGATTGGATTGAAGTTACGAAAAAAAAAACAGTTTGGTGTGTTGTATTGTATTTTTGTTTGTATTTTGACTCTACCTTCAGCTATGCGATTCTCAGCGATACTACACAACAAAACGTCTAATAAGATATATTTATTATTATTATTATTATTACTATTATTATTATTATCAATATTGAGTATCAGCTAGTGTTACGATACAAACCCTGTTCATTTTCAAATGTGAATTGCTTCGTTCTCATGCTAACGATGCTAACTACCTTTCATTGGTCCATCCAAACCTCGCTTCCAAGCAGAGGCCAGGTTACACTTCACGACAGATATCCTGCGAGATACAGCTTTTTCGAGAAAGGTTGTCGGATGAAAGCGTCAAACCTACACTTCAAGACCGATTGCTAGTCTCTTTATTCACTTGAATTTTCCATATCGTGAGGAAATCAACAAATTTTTATTTTTCCTCGTAAAGTATTTACAATGATACATTAGACATTGAGAGTCATAAGACGTTTTCCTCTAGCTTTGTTTTTTTTCGCGGTTGCAGGACTCTTAGTTGAAAATTCTTCTAAAATTCAGTTTGAAAAGTCAGTGTGAAAAAACCCTTTATTTCACAAATCTGAAGAAAGAGAAAACGTAATAAATGACTTTTGGCATGCTTTTATAGCTGACCAGGCATTCAACGCGTACTGCAGACCTCTCATGATTTCTACCCGTACTAACTTTTGGGTTGTCGCGTTCATTTTGATACTTTATTCCGACAACCAATACCGCCTTTCTCGAAGCAGCTGTTTACTGTTTCGAAAAATTCGTGTTGTCAGAATAAAGTTGCGTAAAAGTGCAGTTGGCAAAGGTTCGCCTAGGGTCAAGCACAACATTGAGTAACAACAGTTAACCTTGAATTGGTGAATATCTTTCATTTATATCATTCAAATCAGGTCTGTTTTTTATGTTATTTCTACGAACGATAATTTCGCAAACGAACGTAAAACCGAAGTCAACTTGCCTGACTGACCAAAAGTAAATTTCGTGGTTTAGTTTAAAATTATTTACTTAGTTCTTCAAACAGTTCAGAAAAACAGACAGTATTCTGTCTGAATATCTTTTCTTTCTGTCCTGACAGCCGTTAACAACCAACCGTGAAAATGGTTGTGAAGTTGCTTAGTCTTTGACGTTCGCAGCCAGCCGAATTCGAAAGCGAATACCACGCCATGTACTGTCTGAAATGTGTTTCCTTTGTAATGTAAAACAAAAGCCTAAAATAAAACAATTGTCTACTTGCGCCGTTAGCCACGCGATTGAGTCGATCATTTTAAGAAAGGGAAAACTGACTCGTTGCTATATCAAAGCAAAATTTTTCGGCCATTAAACTAAGTACGTTTTCTAGCATCATGTTTTCAAGCCAGTGAATTGTTTTCTGAAGCTAATTCCATGCCATGTTATAAACCGTTGGGCGATATTCAGGTTGTTAACCTGACTTCGTTTCGCTTCGATAATTTTATGCACAAAAGCCTTTTTTCAGTGAAAGAATACAGCAATTAGCTAAACATTGAAGTCCCACGGTACATTTTGAAGATGAAATCATTTCAACTGTCTACACTTTTATATCTATGTTGCTGAGAATCTTGTAGATCTATTGGCTGTGAAGGCGAGTATTAGCCAAAATTTGCAATCCAAAAGTTCCTGTTTATTAAATTCAGTCGCGTTCCCCATTGTTTCAGAGTGTTGCTTTCGCAAACATTAGAGAAATACCTTTGCATATTATTTTTTAAAGGCTCAAGAATACGCAGTAACAGACATTGATTTACTCATACGTTTTATCATCTGTAAAGTAATCAATTGAACATGAGTAAAATTTATGTATTACAAACATATGTTCAAAACACACTTAACAGTTCGCGTAGCGTTAGCTGAAAAGTAGCGCTCATTGAAATAATTAAACTCCAGAATAAAGATCGGTAATAGATTTTATTAAGGTTGTCGAACAGCTTTCGTGGTTTTGAATAAGATTTTTTTGTTGTTAACTTACCAAAGCTTGTATTACTTAAACTGGCTCATAACACTGACTTAGAGCAATACACCGAATTGGTATATTTTAAAAATTCGCGACTAAACCTCGCTTATTCTATGAGTAAACTTAGGTTCGTTATATATCTACCTTACCGGGATGTTTGAATCGCGATTCATTTCGTACGTACCTTGACCGCTCGATTGCTGTTCTTGAATCAACAGCACTAAGATCAACAGAAAGGCAAGGATTTGTCTCAAAGCCGGCGCCATTTTCCCTTCTGGCCTGTTCAGCGCTCAGTTGTCTAGGTTTCCACTAAGAGGTAACTTTCGAATCCATATGATATTTTATTTTTCCGCCACAGGACGAATCGACTTGCTGAAAGAGGATATAAAAACATTAATATTACCAAACTGAATATTAAGTAAAAAACCTCGTGGTTGCTGTTCACGGATAAATGAGCATACCTGGTTTTAGTGTTTCTCATTTTCGCTTCGTATTCCAAGATTTAGCACAGTGAAAATATCAGAATAGCGCCAAAGGCAACGACAAAGAGCTCTCAACGGCAATGCGGACTATGACTTCACCAGCCACAGTAACAGAACGCCATTCATTTCATTTACTCTTTCACTACGGCGTTAAATAATTACTTCTTTTCCGCTCGACCTCCTTAATATTTTGGTTATCAACCCGGACGAACTCTAATGTCTGGAAATTTACATTTCAATTCTGAATTCACCGTGATATCATCGCCCTCGCGGGCTGTTTTGCACTTATCTCTCACTGTTGACGTCACCATGCCGACCCCGGTATCACAAGAAATTCGCATTTGTAATCATTTTTGTGTGTGTATTTCAAGCTGTTTTTAAAAGGTTGGCTCTCGTCATCCAATAGTATCTCTTGTATGCGAGCTCCTTGTCATAACAAAGCTACGTACCGTTCAAGATAGAGACAATAAAAGGTTGAAAAATATAAAATTCAGTGTATTTTCCACTTCATATTCGGACGTGGCTGTGATATTCAGTCGGTTCGATCTGCATTCCAGTACGAGCGAAAATAATTAAAGCACCTGACAACAACCTGTAATGGAATTCTAGTTAGTTTCCTTCTTCTGAATTGTGTCCCATTAATTAACATCCTCTTGTGTCCAGAAACCCTAATTTGAGTCATCAAGAGCCGAGAATTTACTAAATTGCATAATTTGGAAACATGTTTTTAAGGTATAAACGTTAAGCGCATTTAGTGAAACAATACACATAAGCTGTCGTTCTACTGTACAAATTCCGTAAGTCCCTTTTTATGATGCCCACCTTTTCAAAGTGTGCCTTCCTCTTCACCACTGTTTTGAGCAAACAATCTTCAGTTTTCTATCACGATTTCAAAAAGCGATGAAACGCTAAAGCCTTCGTAAACGCAGTCCTTTGCATATACGACTATCCACTATGTGTCTTGCGAAAGAACCAGCAGATACTTCCCACAAAGTTATAAATTTTTAATAAGTGGTAATGTCCATAAATATACAAGTTTGGATTATGAGCTTACGAACAATCATTAGTATTGTCGCCCAGCTAAGCGTGCGATAACCTCAATCGTAGCATGATATAACCACAATAAAACGAAACAAACCTTGATCACAAAAGACCCACTTTAGAAATTAATAACAATGTTTTTTTTTCGTTTACTTCCTGTGTTTACCATATGCAAGACTATAGTTCAGATTTCATTTTACTTGAAATATAAAGCAGCATTTAAAAAAAAATTGCTAAGTTTAATAAAATGATATGAAATATTTTGCTTATTAAATTGTTATAGCTGTTATTGTGTAAACACGCTTCGTACCAACAGATTGATGTACAAGAGTTTGATTCATTCGCACTATTAGAGAATTTAAAAGTAAACTATTTTGAAATAAGTAATTTAACTGCGAGGCAATTTCTGTCACAAATATATGTACCATGAATTCCTCATATTACTAACTTACAGCTGAGGTGGCTAAGTTGTGAATATCAAAACAAAAAAGTGACTTGATGGACGACGGCACAATACGAGATTAGACTAGATATATAGACATTACTTGTATATATCAAGAATTAAAATGCCGTTATTATTACCATTATCACTTATAGTTTTTCAAAGACTGCCTTGACTTATTTAGACCTTACAGTAGAATAATCATTTAAAAAACTATTCTAATTAGCAATGTACATAATATCATTTCGTCCCATCAACACCGATCTATTTATAATTGAAATCGTTTAGAATACGCATTTACAAAAAAATTGCAATGTGTGTTGTTATTATTAAATATTCGACAGGTTTTTGATCACATTTCAATCTAATAACCCCAAATGTCTCTGAACCTTAGGCAAGCAGCGTTTTGTAAGCTCCCTTAAAGAATTGGTTCAGTGCCTGGAAACTAAATTCACCATGGTCGAACGCAGCGCTTGTGGCAAAACAATGCTTATGACTTCCTCAAATAACTGAAACCCATAAAAAGTAGATTGCACAGTGCTGAAGGTGTCCACAAGTTTTTTTTTTAAACGCTTCCGGTCTACTAAATCCGACAGAGACCAAATATAATCAGGAATTGTTAATTCTTTTACTAACTCATTCTCCATAGCAGAGTCTTCATTCCTTCAATGCGCAATCTGCGAATCTCTACGAGAGGGTCAATAAAACTTGGCGATGTTGCCTTCACCTCGCATGCTCGCTCCGCACCTCTGACACAGAACGATAGGGCTAGACAGAGAAAAAACTTGTAATGAAGGCCTTTTGATCAACAGAGGAGCGAGGGGAGGTATAGATAAGAGCTATCGACAGACTTAAATACGGCCAACTTGGTTTGATTGTACCTCAAAAAACCGCAGAAAGAAAAATTCTCTCAGCTTTTGGTAACGTATTTGAAACTGTTTCAGTTGTCATTTGTTTTTGATCAAGATCGATATCTTTAATGACAATTATGATAATGAATACCAAATTAAACATCAGTGATGGAAAATGAGTCAATATGAGATAACTGGCGGCTTTTCAAACTCGAAATGCTAAGTAAGGCAATCTTCTTTAAATCGGCTATAACTATATAATTATATCAACACAAAACGAGGTAGGGAAAAGTGTCTCACCGCAAATGCAATGTAGATTTTAGTAGATCCCTTTCATTTGAAGCCCTAACCTTAACCCTAAGATAGAAAAAAAAAAGGATTAGAAGTTTCCTTTCAGTAATTTGAATTTTGTTTTGTTTGGTGTGTGAGTTTATCTAGAGGTTTTGTTTTTATTACTGTCCCAATAACTATGTAATATATAAATGGTTTAACATTTTATTTGTGGGGTTTCCTTAGCATGGCACCTCGGTGGTTTTGATCACCTCCATCTCCTGTTTCGATATTTTTCATCACTATTTTTTCAAGTATAGAGTAAGGTAATAAATGTGAATCTAAATCGAAATAAATCATATAGTTTGGCAGCTAAACTAATAAAAGGTGAATTTTTTTTACCAAATCCTAAAGCTTTAAAATATATTGTTATACTTTTTTCATTTTTTTTTCTTATAAAGAAATGAATTTTGGAGATATAATGACACTTATTTAACACCCTGAAATTCAGAATGGCTGACTCAAGATGGCCAATTTTTCGGTCTTGTGTAAAAGGGTTCAATCACTTTCTGTCTTCTACTAAATAGGCATAACCACGGGATGACGGCGTAGCTCTTTTTGTGGAACTGTCAAAATCTAGCATGGCATACAATTTTGAATTTTGAGTGTCAAAATTGTAAACACCGTTATTTTTCAATTTTCATTTTCAGAAATTTTAACAACGTTCTTACAGGTATAAAGCTCATCGTCTGAACTTGGTTCAGTAGGGCTGTTTCCTTATAGAATTTTTAATCATTTCATGCGCTTATGAACATACTATGATTTAGTTTGCCCATTCACTGGAAGGAAATTTTACGACTACATCTTAGTCTTACGCGAGCTTTAATAGACCACTTTTTTCAGTTGACTTTAATCGAGAAGAGTTCTCAAATCTCTTTTCTTCCTTGTATGTTTTGTGGTGCTAAAGAGTCAACATGATACCATATTTAATTTTTGCCCATTTTGTGTCGATAGATTTCCACCATAAGCAATACTTGATGAATGAACTCGCATTTTCTCACTGTAGTACAAAATGATTTCTTCCTACTCTTTTGATTCCTGACGACAAGTTAAAGGTCATACACTCGTTATATCCGCAAATGTGATTTTTATTGACCACAAACGTAACACACGAGAAAAATTATAAACAATATTGGATGAGGTTTTTGTGATATCCAGATTTTATGGATATCACAAAAACGAATCTAATAATTGTTTTATTATACACTGAACGAAAATAAACTGCCATGTTTCTACTTTTCACTGACGGCAAGCAAGACAAAGCGCGCGAACTTGATATGATTACCCTTAGACATCATGCACCGCGGTCATACATGACATGATTACCCGTGACCTTGACATGATTACCCGTGACCTTGAGTGTCCTTGGCATGATTATTGTATAATCTGCAGTTATGACGTCACAGGCGAATTCACTGTACGCTTTCAGCCAATCAGAAAAGATAGTGAGTTTAATGTATAATAACAGTGTTTGTATGGGAATCTGCATGAAGGCTAATAATTTTCTTTAAAAAAAAAAGATTTCTACACAATTTAGAAATAGCAAAGTTAAAATCCTAGGCAAATTTTTGTATTCACCAAATTTAAGGAATGTAGCTGCATCCAGTTGCGTTTGTAAGTTAATACGTTTGTCTTTTTTTTTCGCGGACAACTTGCAAGTAGGGAAGCCCCGATAAACAAATGTGTGGAAGATTAATAACACGACTGAACGCTTTCTAGCACTACAACCGTAAGATATGGTTAATGTCATCCTTTGCCTAGTATCTTTACTTTGCTATTCATAAACTGTTCAGAATGTTTAGGAAAATTAATTTTCATTGGATTTCTATACAAACAATCTAATTTTACGGCGCTTGTTGCCTAACCGTCAAGATGGCTACGACGAAAGTGATAAAGTCCATTCTGCTAGCTACTTCCGCAATTTTTAAAATATACTAAGTCTAAACTACCACAATAGAACGAAGAATACTAAAGCCAGAAGGAATTTTAATGTTCGGTAATTGTAAGTCAGGGTGAACTTGCAATACATTTTGCAACTGAATGTGTCATCCATGGCTGCTGTAAATCGGTAGATACAAAAATTGTTTTGTTCTTGTCGCTGACAAAGAAATTACTGGTTTCATTTCCACTTCTTAACATAGAATAACACAATAGCACGCAGGGAATAGAACGAGAAGGTGTTCAAAGTTAAAATGAGAAATGTTGACAAGAAAACAAACATTAGTTGAAGCATCCACAATAAATTAACTTTTCACACTTAGAAGCACACTTGATTCCGAGCATATAGTGCGGTCATAAGAAGAGATTTTCCCGTAGCATCGCCAGCCCTCGGCTAAATTGAAAGTTTAGAGATCCCAAATTCGAAATGTCAACCTAACCACGAACTTTTGGCGACGATTTAGTTTATTCCCCAGGTTAGAAGATCATGAATTGAAAATGTCTTCCAGCCCTTCTATCACACACAACGTTAATTTAGTATAACACATGTTGTAGAACGTACCTCACGGCAGACTTAGAACTAATCCGTTATCCCTTTGAGTAAAAAACTATAATCCAGCAACCTCCATATTAAACAAACACGAATGATGTTAGCCTTGTCGTTTGCATATTGGCACGCATATATACCTAGCAGGTGATTAACTTCATGAATAAGTAAAAATATCAATTTTTATTTTATGGGTCTTTCATCTTCTTTGACATTTGGCACTGATTTGATAGTATTTCGTTAACTTGTGCCAGTCTGGAAGTGTTTGCATTGGAATCGTTTTGCACAGGTTTATTCCTTTCAGAACAATTTCCTTTTTCCATTTCGGATATTAGTTTGTTTTTATTTTTATAATTTTTTTCTTGCAGAGATTCAATTGTTATGTAAATTTATCGAAGATGGGACGAACCTCCACTGACGTTTGAATAAAATTCATAAGCAGTTCTTCTCCTATCCCGCAGGTGGTCATAAAAATAGTATATTTTTTGCAATTCCGTTTACCATTTCAAGTTTTATTTGTACTCCAAAGATGTTGTTTATAAAATATATTTACTACACGTTATTTTCATTACATTTTAAATCGAAAACTCTGTTTAAATAGGAACGATCCTTTTAATGTCGTTCTAAAACATTCCTGGCCATATGTGGCTCTCAGTTCTAAATAAAATAATGACAAACATATGTGTTGACATTTCTGTGATATTTCACAATAGGCTGAAAGACAACCTGCAACACGCCATCGCGTTTTACACGTTATCATTATAATTATTCATCATAATTATTAATCATTTTTGATGACATCATTATCCGGGCATTACTTTGAATTCATTAGCGAGGCATATTTAATGTGATGCAATTTTATCCATTTCCATCGTCACGTATTTCTATTTGTTTTGTATTAAAAGACGCGAAGTCATGTTTAGCACTCCCAAACGGAATGCCTCTTTGGAAGCGAGTTGGTCGTATAAAAACGATTTTCAGATAAAACATTGAGCTTCTCTTCTCACCAACGGACCGTCCATGCGGACATGGTCGTACAAATGGGGAGGTATGAGGGGGGTCGGCTAGCAGCTTTCGTAAGGACTCAAATAAACAGCTTGATACCCTTTGAGAGAACAACAGAACAAACAGCAGAAACAATAACCTTTAGTTCTAAAACAATAACAGCTGTTAGCAAACAAAAGAATTACAAGCTTAGGAACGGATGCTGCTCTTCTGTATGAGGTGAAGCTTCACTGTGAGAAAGAAGAATAGTTTGGGAGAAAGAAAGAAACAAAACAAAAGATGCTCACAACAAGAATAAAAATGTTATCATGTTGACTTCGCTCATGCAATTATCCCAATAAGTTACAAATGGTTCTCTTGAAGTTTCATCTTGAGTCCCCTTGCGTGTTTTTTGTCAATTTTGATTCCCAATATCCCAACCTTTTCAGGACGAGAATGGTTGAAGCAAAAATAAATGTACAACTTGAAGAGAGTCATAATATAGGTTAATAAACATTTTGTCCCTTCCCCCCAACCCCGCTTCGTCCATCTCCACTCACTTCGTCTCGGTGCTGTCATTAAACGGAGAAAAACAACCAAAACTCATATAAATGTTTTCCAAAAACATTTTTTTACGAAAAGAAATGCTTAATAGAAACCATATCAAGTACTGCAATATAATATACATAATTACATTCCTCACTTAGACTGTATAGACGCTTTGGTAACTACTTCAGGTAGAATTTAGACAATGGATAATTGCTATTCAAACGCTACCATCTTACCATCATCAGTAAAATTTTGCCGTTGTATAAGATATTTCATTATGGCATTTCTATTTCGAAATGAAAATTGATAACTGTAAAGGAATCATTTGACATCACTTCTGTTGTTTGTACTGAAATTGTTTTTTTTTCGCCACAAATAAAATTTAATCGATCTTTACCGAGACAAAATATGAAATCCTTAGTGTAACTATTAGCAAAACTAAAATACAATTACAAAAAGCCGCGAGTTTGATCTCTCTTTTCTGAGCAAATTAAAGAAAAAAGTTTAATTCTCGATATATTTTCCTTCACTGAACCTTTTTAATCCTATTGCATCCATCAATTTTTTGAATTCTTCTCGAAATGTTGCATTCATGTAACCAAATATAATAGGATTAGCGATGCTGCTCAAACCGACGAGATACGTAGCGAAGAAGTAGGCTTGTCTTGGCAGGCGAAACTCCCCATGAGCTGTATCAATGGCTGTTAGTATATACAGCGGCGTCCAGCAAACAAAAAACGCGAAAATGATAGCAAACAAAGTTTTTGTCATTACAATATCATCCACAGATAGTTTATTACTTGGCACGGTGGGCGCTTCCTCGACGCGCCGTAGACGTTTGGTAGCGTGTCGTTTCACCACGCGGTATATTCGCAGGTAACAAAATGTTACTATCAACATGGGCAAAATAGTGAAGAACACGATGCGGTATATCGCTTGTTTTTCTCGAGCGTTCTCGATTGTGTAGAAACAAATCATCATCCCAGGATGAAAGGCAAACTCGTGTCCGCGAAGAAGGAAAGGCAACGGAGCGCAAAGCGCCAAGATGGAAACGACGCTGATGGATAATAAGATGTACTTTTTGACGAAAACTTTCATGTAAATCCGTGGATAGAGAACTCGAACATAGCGATTAACAGCCGTGAGTGGGAACATCAGCTGGGCGGTGTAGGCTAAAACCACGCACCAATACCCTTGAAACTGGCACGCAGACCATGATGAGATCCATCTCCCATGAATGCTAACACTGCACAAAAACGGCATCACCAGAGAAGCCATAAGGAGATCGGTCACAGACAGTGCGAGCACATAAATATTTGTTACTCGGCGAAGGCGATGGTTGTTGTAAACGGCCCAACAGAGAAATGCGTTTAAAAGCAACGCCGCAATGTTTAAAACGACACAAATAGTTGTTTCAACTGCCACCGTGGATTTTCTTCGATTGAAAAGCTGAATAGTAAGATTATGGATGGTGAAAGCGTTTTCAGACACGTTGCTCGACATTTTCGTGAGGTCTGCTTAGGTTAGCTACTGCTGTCGTGGCTAAATAGACAACATTCTCATGCAATATTGACCGCCTGCCCGGAGGACGAATTGATAATTACTGCCACTTTAATATAGATTGGCACTGTAATATTGGATTTTAAATGCAGATTGCTAGAGTTGAAAGAATCTCTTGAATTAAACCACCTACTGGTCCAACCACTCTATTTACAAACAAAACACTTTGAACCAAAGTGTCGATATAGAGTTCTTTTACAACGGCTATCAAACTTGATACAAAAGCTAGCTTTCTTATCAAAAACATGTTATTTGAATACCCATATTTATTGACCGCGGAATAACACAGTGTGGTGAAGACTCTGTTGTTAGAAAAAAAAAGTGTTGACTGTATTTTTTTTAACTTTTTAATTTTAAATGTCACAAAAATTGTCTGTCATTTCGAGTGTGGTCTGAACGAAGAATCAACATAGCAAATGGAAATCCTCAAATTGTTTTCAATCTTGCCAACATCCACTGGAAAGTCGAATGGAGCGTATTATCAAACCAATGGCTGATGATAGAGATTTTCTCATGGACAACAGAATATGATATACTGCTGGATATTTTTCCAAGAGATAGAAAATAGACTGCATGGGGTATTTTGTTGCACCGAAGAAGTTTTACCAAATTATCAAACAAAACATATGTCTGGGGCATTTTCAGTCTCTCTTAAAAATTCTAGAAAAGTAACGAAAGCCAGTTTCAAAACACATTAAATTTATTGTGCTTAATTATAGTTTTGCATTAGCCAAATATAAAAAAGCTGGAATGACAACATCTCATTTATTGTCTTTAGTGGAGACATATTGTCTGAAAAAACGAGAATTCGTTTTGAGTTTACCGTTTCATCTCACAGAAAGTCGCAGCAAGTATTTTGACAATAGAGGTATAAACAGCCAGTCTAGATATTATTAAGCAACGAATCACGAATGATTTATGCTGCATTAATAAGCAAGTCGCACGGGATCTCTTTCTTTCAGCTGCAACGTTTTCGAGGAATATTCATTTATTATGCCATTTTAGGTCAAGACAACGGGACAAACATGATCCCGTATTGCACTGCACGCAGGGTCGTATTTTGTTTTCGTACGTCAGTTCGCACGCGATTTATGGGGTCGATGCCAACTTCGGATTAAACAAGCCATCATGTTTCAAAACCCAGAAGCCAAAATACTAGAGCTAACAAGTTATAACACGCGAAGACATTTCTCTGTTTCTCATATTTGTCCTCGATCGCCCCTTCGATTCTGGACTAGGAAAGAAAAAAAAAACATACGAATCTCGAAAAATGTCCGCACAAATTTATTGTATGTCACGGTAAGTTTATGGGAAATATTAATGGATAATTAAACCCCCGAGAAGACTAAAAGAAGGCCACTCAGCATTTTCCGACAAAAAACCTCGGAATCTCTGAATAAAATGAGGAGAGCGCTTAAAACTGGCCGTTTTCACCAGCGATGTAGTCGTAGTCGAAGTCGTAAGAGCGCTTGCTAATGACCTATTGAAAATCGGAGTCATAAGCGGAGTCATAAGCTCGACGCAATCGGAGTCGGAAGAATCAGAATGTTTCTATTTCTTCCGATTCCGCTTACGACTCCATCGCTTATGATCCAGTGAAAACTAGATTGTCGGAGTCGGAAGAGCCAACAAATCATAAGGCCCGGAATCGAGCGTTGTGATTGGCTTATTCTTCCGCTTCTGTTTCCGACACCGACAATCTAGTTTTCACTAGATCGTAAGCGACAGAGTCATAAGCAGAATCGGTGTTCTGCTTCCGACTCCGTCGGTTTGATTTTCACTAGATTGTATCATTCTACGCTTCTGATTATGACTCGGACTACGACTCGGTCGCTAGTGAAAACCAGTCTTTACACAGCTGCAAGTTTCAAATAAAAATCTAGGGGTGTCTGGAAAGTCGAATAGCGAATAGCCGCGAACAGCGAACAGCGAATAGTACGAAAAATAGTGCCATCTAACACGTTCTTGTCATGAAAGTAACACGATGTTAACCGGCGATGTTTCTAAATTTAATATCACTAATATCAAAGTTCGAATGATTTAATTTGATTCATCATGAATCTCACCTGTTATGTTATAGGAAAACACGCACACCCCTCAAAAAGTCAACACCAGAAAAAAAAAAAGATATTATCAACCACAAATTTCGAAAGCATTAACTTAAATTTTAAGTTTTCCACTTCTAAAAGCATAATTGAATTGGCTCTACAGAATTCACCGCCTCGTAACCTGATAACTGCCTGATGACCGTTGCGCTAAGTAATTATCCAAATAAGCAACAGAATTTCAGTGAATTTTTTACCTTCTCTTTTGAGCTGCTCAAGCTGTCATTCGCCGACATGTTTATTAATAAGCATCAATCTCTGCTACGAGTTAGTGGGAAAGTTTCTGCGAGGTTGGCCAGGAGACTGAGATTCGCTTAATTCAAACACATACAGTTGTGGACATTTCAGTGAGTCATTCATAACCTCACCACTGGTCGTATGTATCGTAGTCGCTACCATTACTAGGTGTTTTTAGAAGTTAGTTTGTTTACTGTTCGTTTTTTTTCGGTTTATTGCGGAACGAGGTTCGGTTAGTTTAGTTTCTCATCCTTTGTGTTTTGGTTTTCCATTTTGTTTTATTCAGTGTATTCATGTATTCTGATTTCAGTGAATCGCTCGTTCGTCTAATAAAGGTCAAAGTTTAGCGCATCTCAAATATTTCTTCTTGTTGCCGCCGTTTGGTAGTGAACATGTATGGGGTTCCTACAGTACTGCGAACCAAATTTCCGTCAACTTGTCAACTATTCGCCACTATCCGCGAACAAAGCGGGAAACGTTTAAAAGCTAAAGCCTAGCAAGAACCTCTGACGCTATAATAGTCAGCAAAATTATAACGCAATGTAGTATATACAAAAAAACAAGAGACAAACTTACCCTCAAGGCAGGCTTCTGCTAGTTTTGATTTATAGAATCAGGTCTCGAGTCAGCAGGATTTCGATTTCGCTTTAGGTCCTCGAGTTAATGCTCTCCATATTCAAGAAAACATTTTGCCGGTGTACAAAGTGAAACTATTCAATTGCGGTACTTGTTTGGACCTGTTGCTATGATACTCATGTGATTTTATTTGTATTGTCGGTTTTTCATGTGGCGATAGTTGTCATATTCCAAAATATCAAATTACCTTTCCATTTTAGATTTTAGTTTCATAAGATATACTTTAAGCGGGTATGGATGAAGGGTCCGGTTATTGGTTTAAATTTAGTCTGTTTGGCAGGTGCCAGTTAAATCTTGAGCCAGTTGTCACTGAGTTGTCAAGTCCTAAAATGGCTTGCCCCCTCTAGTTGACCCCTTTTAAAGAAAATATTCATATAGCTAAATGCAAAAATCTTATTTCGTTTCTTTCTTTTTTTTTTTTTATCAATGTACAAAACAAGCATCTCAATTTTTTTAAAGGCAACTTCTAGTGAGAATCAATCAAAATGAACTCATAGCTACAAAGCCATTTTGCTCAAAGTCTTTTTGTAACAAGTGGAGGTAGATTCGCTGCTCATCAATCGCTTTGATAGTTTTGTAGATTACCACCCCCACCCCCCCCCCCACCCCCCCCCCCCCCCCCCCCCCCCCCGCGCGCCTCCTACCGGTTTAATAGCAGCAGAGATTTCGATACCATGGCCTGTGGCCTGAAACGCATGGCCTTTAATTGACGATCAAGTAATAGTACGAGTCGGTGTCAAATTGGAAATTAATTAATTTGGCTTCGGTTTAAAAACAAACTTACGGAAAGCATGCTATTTCAACCTAACAAAGGCTATTTTCGAAGAATTTGAAACGAATAACAATGGCTAAAGCCTATTGCCAGTTGTCAGTTATCTGACTACACTGGCTGACTAGTTTTTATGAGTTGTCAGTTGTTTCAGTTCTTTTAATTTTGGTCAGGAATGTCAGTTGTCAGTTCTTTTTTAATCTTGCCATTTTTCAGTTATCCGCATCCAGACCCTCCTTGATATTTTACAAGGTTGTATCTCAACAAAGACAGCATGTTTTTAAAGTTTCCAGACTTGTTGCGTGACATTAAAATGACAGGACGAGAAGGCTATCTCGTGGCTATCACGTGGTTCCCGCTCGCTTCTGTTTTGTCATGATCGACGTGCAAAACGAAAGAGGGACTCTCGCTGTAGCCTTAGTGGAATCATGGTTACATTTAAGTTTTTGCTAACCTACACTGCAAACGATTTGAATTAAATTTGTCAGAGCTCTAGAGTAATGATATTTCGTTTTCACAGCAAAACTCCACAACAGATCTTGTTGCTCTATATCTATATTAATGCCCTCCACGAGGGACACCAAAATGGCGTCCCTATACAAGGCTCTATGAACTAGGGTGCAACATTTCTGTTAATAACGCCGGTATGGAAAACCGCAGAGAAATTAATCTTAGCAAGGTCGTGTGTATATCAGTTGCTTATCATAACCCATATTCCTCGGTGAAGGTGAATACAACAGCCCACCATACACTAGTCTTCGTGACTGCTCGGCCTGAAGTCATGCCAAGCCCCGGGAGCTTCGCCTGACTTCAGCTTAACGGACTGCACGTCAGGTCAACCGGAGAGAAAACTAAGCGTTCTTGTCCCCAGAGCCCCCAATCGCTTAAGTCGCCGCGGTCTCTCCAAGAGGACATGGTGGATCTGGAGGCGCAGTGTTTGATTGGCTAGTTTCTTTGAATAAGCTTTTGACCGCTATTCACGAGTCCAAACGCAGGTCTCGTTCCCGAAAATACTACTGATTGATTTCTGAGAATATTAACTCGCTCTTTGAAGGACTAGCACTAGGAAAGCTAATGGGGAAATTTGGGGGCATGGCGCTTTCCACTCTTCCAATGAAATTCGACCTTTGTCTTAAAATGAATTACAGCTTTCATAGTAGGTATAAAACCGGGGGAGAAAGGGTAGAGAGAAGGAAAACGGAGATAGAAGGAACGGGCGTATATTTGCCTGCCTACCCCTTCCGCGTTGACCCCTGTAACACAGATAACAGTTCTGGACTGTTTCTTAGAGAGAATTCAATGTACACATTTATAGCTAAAATCTTAGCTACACAACCATCAGAGGTTACCTGTGATGTTTCACCACCCATTTCAATATGGCGTAAGTAGCACGCTGTCTTTATGGAATGTCATTTCAAAGACAGCAACTTTGTCGCCTTAAATTGGGTAACTTCGATAGCTCCAACCAAGACAATAACATCAGATCAAAAACTTCAAAAGCCTTGTAAGTGTAATTCTTTTCTTTATTCTCGATGTATGCGTTATGTCGTTAAGTCTACTCTTCTTCTGTAAACAAGAACGTGCTCTCTTGTAAATAAATTCCACATTGTTGACTTGTGTTTCTATGGACTGTTTCTGCCCACGCCACCTTTTCTAAGCAACGACTTTAGCATCTATGATTTAGTGAAGAGATTTATAAACAACAGGAGCTTCTGGCCTCCCGCAAGTGTCATTTTGTAAAAGTTTGCAGATTCTACAAGTATTTAAGCAACTAATAATTCTTTCAAGAGAAAAAAGTCTCCCCAAATTTCGTTATTTACAAAACGCCATGACATGAAAGTGCATTTCAGTAGCTTTCATGTGAATGACTGCAGATCTGGGAAAGAAAAGAAAAGATAAAGCACAAATTGAACTAAAAAGAAGGCTAACTCTGGAAGATAAACAAGCTTAAATAAAAATGTTGTCCGTGGGCTTCTCCGCCCTCTCCTCCCTGACAAATCTCGACTAAAAGCCAGCCGTCTCTGTTACTTCCTAACATGGGAGTTGCCGGCATTTCTATCATTTTACAATATTCCAAATTCAAAAAGCACTATAAGGTTAATTTACAACTACACGTGTAGGAAGGTTCACATTTTGACGTGTATCTCAACGGCGACTCCACCTTGTTGCCAGGGTCTCTCGTCGTTCCGCCCCCTGGAGCGAGAGAGGGACGGGGAGACGAAAGACCCTGGGAAAGAGCTTGAACGGTGTCTCTGAACGTCCTGCAGCTTGACCCACTTGTCGGTAAGATACTGTCATTTATCAACCGGCCATAAGAGGGTTGTCGCTGAGGTAGGTGAGTGAAACTGTTGATTTTAAACTGAATATAATCATCCTGCTGCTGCGAGCTTTTCCAGCGCATCACAGGATTTCACCTGCATTCCATTTGCCTTGTCCAGTAGCTGCTGATCGCGCCAAAAACGCGCCCGAGCTCTCACTTCTTCCCCTACAAAAAAACAAGGAACAAATTCACGTGTGCTACTGGATGTCTTCACTTTTGATGTCTACTAATCGATGTTTTTACTTTTGGAAACTAAATGTAATCAGGAGCTCATCATGGGCATCATGGTAATGGGGCTCCTGCAACCTCGTTCCCAGATCCAGGCTTGGGGCTCCTGATGTAATATGACTCTCGTGTGGGCCACTCGAGACACCTCGCGTGAGAAACTCCTTTCGCGAGAGCCGAGGCACCCAATTACACAATTACATTGTCTCATCAAAAAGGCGCTTGCTTTCTTCATTAATCTCAATCTCGTTTTCCAACTGCTACTTGGGCCATCACACAACGCTTATCTACACCGTGACCGAAGGAGTGTTGCGTGACATCTCATGAACAAGCGAAGGGGCTCAGAAGGATTTTATACTTTGCGCCCGCAAACTTTTCTCTGAAGTCAGTATTGTAACGCTTTTGGTGCGAAAATGTTTTTAAGTAGAAATAAATAATAAACAGAGTGTGAAATCTGTTTTTGTTTTAGCCTGAAAACAACAAACATTAGATTTTTATAGCAGTGAGGGGAAAAAAAATAACTTGACTTCGAAGTCCTTTCAATTAATTCCAGCCAGGTAGGCAATGGTAAAGTCATAATAGGTTTGCTGGATTTTATTTATTTATCTTAAATCACAATTTTCTTATTCACATGAATTGTTCAAGCCGACGAGAAGGAGGTGTCTAACTTCAATATTGAGACTGTATGATCAAAAACATCATATATCAATTTACAAGAATTAGTTTTGCCAACCTATTTTCCACAAAAACCAACAAAACCGACACAAAGCCGCGTAAAAATTAACACAAAAATTGCACACAAAAAAGCAAAACACAATCAAACGCGACCTATCGACCCGAGCAGAAAACGTATGCAAATTCACAAAGATCTCAAATATCATAATATTGGTTTCGCGTCAAATATTTTATCGCTACTAATCATTCATTTATGCATTAACAAAACCTGGAATTAATCGAGCTTTGAACGTGATAACACAACAAAAAAAATTAAGAAGAAATGACAATCAACATTTATAAAAATTTCAACCACAAAGCCGAGAAAAAGCCCGGTGAATTGGAGCTTCCAAATTATGCCGAGGACAAGCAAATATAAAACCTTATCCACACGTGAAACAATTGATTCCAAACATGAAGAAGCCGTCATAGAATACTCAGTTCGCCAATGACAATCTAAGAAATAGTCCCCATTTATAATGACAAAGGGTATCCAACCGTGCGTGATACAAAGCGAAATTTTTAAAACAATCGAAACCGGCAAGATATTCACAAGCAAATATACTTCACTACGGCGAATCTTGAAAAATGTAACTGACTCAAATATGTGCATCAAATTACTCTACAAACGTCGCAAATGACAGCTTTACAATAATTTTGACCAACACTTAAAAAATATATATGGAAATAAGTCTCCGAGACTTTTATTTATAATTCTAGGACACATATTATTTTCAATTGCAGAGACAGTCGTAATAATAAATAATTCAGAGCCCAAGGGTTTTAAATATTCTTGTCAAAGCTGAAGTAGGTATAACTTCACCTCACCTTTCCTACGTCGAGAGAAAAAATTGCTATGCAAGGTTTTTAGCCAAGATTTCCATATTTATGATCTCTTTGTTTTCTTGTCATCTGGGGAAACTATCATATGCTAATCTCCCGAGAACGTCACTACATTTCGAATTATGTTTACAAATAGTCGAGCGAGACAGCCAGTGCGGTCTCATCATCAAACTGCGGCGCGGTCCTCAATCATTCCTTGATTATGCACAGAGAAAAATCCAAACTTATTTGCTTATAAACGCCGTGACACGGAACGGAACGAACCAAACATAGCTCACGGGGCATTATACGAAGTTGATATTCGACACTGGAAGGCCATATTTTAGGCTTGTCAATCATCGACAAATAACACGACGAGACGAAAGCCAAAAGAATCTCATCGGCTCAGTAACGAAACATCCGGCTTCGTCTTCGACAGAGCTGAAATCTTCGACAATTTTTATCTTTGAAATATGGTTGATGGCGTTGCAGTCGTCGCTGACAGAGACACAGATATCGAGCGAAAGGTAAAATGTGTTTTTCTCGGTGACAATGGGATTGGTAAAACATGTCTGCTCCTGCAGCTGTGCTACAGTTCAAACACACTGTCTCGAAAGCAAGTGGAATCGTTTACAAGCGCCTACATAGCGCACATTGATATCAACGGCAAAATATATCAACTAGAGCTTTGGGACACGGAATGCCAGGAGGGGAAAGATGCTGTCAGGCAACGAAATTACCCCGAGACCGACGTGCTTTGTCTGTGCTTTTCAATCGCCGATTTAGAATCGTTCCGAAACGCCGAAGGCCGGTGGTACAAGGAGGTCAAGCAACTGGCGCCCCGAACTCCCATCGTTCTTATCGGCACGAAGTTGGATCTCCGCGATGCTGAGGGTGCTAAAAAGCGCGGGAAAGGCGACAGCCAGCGCCCAGCCGAGCAGGTAACTCATAAGCAAGGCAACAAACTGGCGCGTAAAATGGGTGCCGTAAACTACATTGAATGCTCTGCTCTGAAGCAACAAGGTCATATGGAAGTGCTGAACGAGGCGTTGAAAGCCGCCATTGGAAAGTCCCCCAAGAAAGGCAAGTCCAAATGCGTGCTTCTGTGAAAACTGACAGAAGAAATAACTGAACCAAGGTTTGCAAGATGACATGTACTTAACCGGCTTTGAAGCCTTCAAGCGAGTACTATGAATCTTGACATTGAAAGTGTGTTGTTACACAGAGCGACACAAATAACTGTAAAACATTTGTTTCGTTGTGCATTTGTTTGTTTGTTCGAAGGAATTTCAAGGTAAAATCTTGAGTTGAATATTGTATATTTTATACTTTAAAATGTGTGATTACACATTAAGAAGTCAGTAAGGTAAATAACGATTATATTAATGGGCCGAAGACGCTAACAAATTAGTTTTACCGATAAAAGCCATACAAATGGTAAAACGAATAAAGGAGTGAAAACCGCGAAATGTCATTTGTAAACAGAAACGAATACAAAAGCCAACGGAATAACAAAGAAAAGCAAATATGGCAAAAGATCAATGGATGTTTTCAGGAAATAAAATGAAATAAAAAGAATAAAGTAAAAATATATATGTATCTGAACAAAATAAGATGAATCTACACACTTACAGTGCCACCTGTCTGTAAAATGGAAATTATTTCCGGAATAAATGTTTCGTGAGCTTTGAAAATAAATCTCACCGAAGAACGAAAGTTACTTGGACTTGTAGCTGTCACTACTAACTTTACG
>OMLO01000306.1_pt1 | contig 29875 bp, 39 predicted proteins | sample 1674811 | NCBI WGS metagenome assembly OMLO01 (sample SAMN06265003, study PRJEB25207) | coral metagenome | isolation source: Coral host | place: Mexico:La Bocana,Puerto Morelos, Mexico | collected 2008-11-13
AGTTATCAATTCGGAAAAAGAGTTTGACCATATTGATTCTGCTAATCGTGTTGCAAAGTATCACCGTTGCTGCTGATGGTCCCTCAATCAATCCCTTCCACAGATACAAGAGAATGAAACTTTTTTTCATAAGATTATATAAACAAATACATAAACATAGATCGGTACGCTAGATTGGCAAATAGGCGGATAGGTAGGCAAATAGGTAGCTGCTGTAGGTAAAATGCAAATACATATTCATATAGACTGGTAAATAGGATCCACCTTAAACAAATAACTAAATAGATATAGGTAGTAAATAACTAGGTATCTATACTATATTTTGCATGAATTTCAGTGATTCCATTCAGGGTAACCCTGGGATACACATGATACAAGTGATTCCATTCTGATACGAGCTCTAGATTTTCCATTACAACATGGCAAATGGGAAGCCATCCTCGCCCAAAAAGGAAAAAATCTGCGTCTACATAAAGGAACTGGTGAATTTCATCAGCAAGGCATGGGAGAGTTGCATGTTTCTCATTGTCCATCCAATTGAAAAATTTCATTCAACCATGTTCACTCCTTCTACCTTTCCAAAATCACCAACATTCACCAACATTGCCAAGCTATTCATTCAAGGCACCACTTTGGGCATTAGTGTCGCGAATTCTGGGGGCAGTGCATCCAAAGTCAAGGCCTCGAGCCATGTGAGCTTGACACTCATGAGTCGAAAAAAAACGTATTTGATGCGATGTGATCTGAATCTATGCCGACGATGTAAGAGCAAAGCACTGGAGAATCTTCTTGTTGAGCAGGATGTAGCAGGATTTTATTTTACGTCAAATCTGTGACTCGCAACAGTAAAACGAACAATAAACCAATGAATCGCAGCAAGTCGATTCTGAAGCCCCAATGCCTCGTACCACGACATCACCTTGCAGGCCCGTCCCCTCCCCAACACTGAGGTTGCTTGTGGAAGACAATGGTGGATCCTTTAGGATCCTTTAGGAAGGTACAAGTATTGTCTTGAATGTTTTCGATAGTTTTGACGTGTGCATTAGTTCTGCATGTCTGTATATTTGATATGTATATATATATATATATCTATCTATCTATCAATTTAGATGTCTCGGACTTTTAATTCAGACACATCTAAACTTGCTAAATCTAAAAATATTTCTATTTTGAAATTCATTTGTATATTGCATTTTTTGATTTGTCAAAAAGTGTTTGCATATGTCCTTTCTGACCACCAGCCTGTATGCAACCGACATCTCAGGATGTACGCATCTCAGCTGAGGATGACTTCTGGGGGTCTGGGGGAGGGAGGATGATGGCATACATTAAGTACTCTGCGGCTACGTGTATCATCTTGGCATCGCAAGTATGCGTTTGCCAAACAACCTTCTCCCATGAATCTTTGTGCAACCACAAAGTCACTGTCCAAAACTGGGCCGGTGGTCTTTCTCCCTCATGCACCTGTTCTCGGGCGCCATCTCCTTCTGCTACTGGACACCACCTTGTCCATGATGGCTCCAAGCTCGCTTCATCCTTTAGCCCATCTCTACCCCACTCTTGAGCTATGATTGCAGGCGGGTCTCTCAATAACAAGTTCTTCCTGAATTATCGGGATTGCTACAAGATTTTTGAAGACTCCTTTTCCCGCTGATGTAAGCGCAACTCTGTACCAACACCTGGTCCCCGATGGCTTCTTGCAAGGTTCTCTGACTTCTGGCAAGAGCACAAATCCCGTATCTCTCTTCATACCTCAGCAAGCTTTACCAAAAAGCCCCTTCCCAACTCTGTCTTGGGAAGACAAAAAGCTTCCTCTCCTCGCATCTTTTGTCCTGTCCTCGAGTTTGCCTGCCTATCCAAGACCTTCTCTGATCCTTCAATCTTTTGACCTACCTCTGAAAGCCTTGATTCTGTCCTTCGTATTACTAACAAACATCTCCTCGCTGGTTTCAAACATCTTGACCTTGGGCCGTAGGTTCTGGCTGTACTCTGCCACGCCTATGTTCTGCCAAAAGCCAAACCAGCATTCGCCAGCGACCGGCTTGTTTTTTTTAACAGTCTTGACACTCCAGGTTCTTCGAAAGTTGGTCAATGTTCTTGTCCATCCATCTTACCAAACCAATCAGGCAGGCGACATCATCAAAGGGCGAGCCTTCGCAAGTTATTCGTTGTTGCGTTGCAGATGCAAACTTTTTCCGGTGGGCTCACAGACCTTTCAACAAGTTCAAATTGGACCTCCTCTCTCCCCTGCATGTGCTTGATCTCTGAACAAAAATGGCCCGATACTTACGCCGCCACCCTTACACCTTTCATCCTGCTTGCTCCGCTGCGTCGATAGCCGTCTGGTTATTCGCCCTCCATTCCTCCTTTTGAAGCCCTACTTCACCAGGACCTCTATGCAAAGCCCATCATTTTAGAAGACGAAACGGACCAGGAGTTTTGCGGGCTTCAAGTGGAATCTCATCGCGTTTTTTGTCGTTTTCCGGTACCACCATGTCCCCCTGCGTGTTCTTTTCATGTCTTTGTCTCCGTCTGTTTAGCCTCGAACCAAATAAGTTATCCTTGACCCCCGGCAGTCTTATTGGTGGCCTCCTTCACTATACGCATAAGATGGTTTTGGTTCCCTTTAGTCGTTTTGGCCTCGTAATTGTTGGCTTCATCGGTGTGCCGTAGTGGATCAGAAGTATTGATCCAGAAATCTGGCCCCAGATCAACTACATGTGGAAAATTGGAAAAAGCCTTTTTGCGGCACACCTTTCCTCCTCACCTGATTTCCCAAAAATCTAGAACGTGAACTCCAGATCAACGAAAAGAGGAAAAGAGAAATGCTGCTCTTGTTTCGAGTTTCATTTTGCTGCCAATTTTCTTTGAATCAAGGTGGTAAAGTCCCGGAACTGGGATGTTGGCATGGGCTGAATGTAAAAGTTCTGCAAGCTGGCGCGGTTCATGCTGGCGTTCAATGCGGTGGACGGCGCCCAACTGAGCCGTGCTGTGATCCGGAAATTGGCTGGCGGCAAAGGCGGATAGCCGGCGTCGTTAGCTGTGGTGTTGTGGTCGTCGGTGAAGGCAGGTGAAGTGGTTGGTTCAGAGGGTGAAGAATCTGCGTACTCGGGAGTCGACGTTGTCGATGTAGGTCAAAGGGGACGGTAACTTCCATTGTTTTCCAAACCAAAACACTTGCCAGCAAAATGCTGTGACATGCAGAAATTGAAGCTGCATAAACTTCAGCTTCACCAGAACTCAAGGAAATGACCTTCTGCGTTCTGCTGGAAGAATACAGCAAGCAAGATCCAGCCTCCTGAAACTGACTTACGATCTGACTTATTTGAAGCCCAGACAGAATCTGAAAACACCTCAAGATGCAAAGAATCTGGGTCCTCGAAACATTGGCTGTGAACACCAACATACAAGCAAATTCCCTTTGGTTCCATGGGGATATGAAACGAGGTGCCTCGACACATCCTTCTTTCTCAAAGTAGGCGTGGCCACGCCAGTCGACAGCCACCTTATGGTGCCTTGGCAATGTGGAAGGTCTGTTGCAAGGTAAAGCAAAAATCCAACACAAGAACAATAATGGGATGACTCTTCTGGGTTCAAAGCTTCGGTATCATCCTTTTCATCCAACAATGGATGACCAGGGACCCTCTTTGGTCTGCTCGTGGGTTTCACTCCTGTGATTTGCAAAAGCTGCTCAATGTGCCTATGGTGTGTACTGATGGTCAACAGATGTGTCCTCTTCAGGAACGAAATTTCATCGCCTTCTTCTCTAATGAAACTGCTGCTCACCTTGTGATGCTGCTTCAACATAGGAATCAAACGATTGTCAATGAAATCAGCTTTGCCACAAATCAACATGTCATCCATATGAAGCAAAATTATAATGTAGCAAGAAGAATCCACACTTCGAAGCAAATTAGGCGACGCTGAGCACTGAACCATGTCTGCCTCTTCACACAAAAGATTTGCGATTGCCTCATACCATAGCTGTGAACCTGTCCGCTGGCCAGGCAACACATGGCCAAGATGGTTAAGGATACAACAGTATACTCCTTCTGAGGGACGCTCAAGAAGGCCTCTCCTATGTCAACAGAGGATGAAATATTTCCAGCATGCCTCATTCTAAGACACAATGTTTGGAGCAAACGACCACCCAATGCATTGCTTGCTGGTGAGAACAGATCAGTCCTTTTCACACAGCCAAGCATACTCACGTGCCACGAGCCTGCTACGATGAAGCCAGCAATGCTTGTTGTCGATCATCTTTTCACGCCAAGTACGAACGAATCTGGTACTTAAATTCTTACGCGCAACACTTGATTCAGAAGCCTCAGATGCAGGAAGAAGAACACCCATGTCACAAAGCCTCTGGATTTCTACACGATCTGCAATGTCATCTAGCACCTTCAACTCCTGCTCAGTAAGATTGGGCTCATGTGGAGTAAACTCAAAGATAAGCTTATCAAAATCAGAGTTGCCGCAAGTGCCAGACTCACGATCATAGCCCTCATCATCAATGTCGTTGTCATAGCCTTCCAATATCTCAATCTCGTTCTCCTGAAATGACAACTCAAGCTCTTCATCTTCACGCCGGTCACGTACTGACATAACTTGATCTGGTGTTTCCACCTTGGCCTGTTTTGAAGGGCTACTCGAAGTCTCCAGCTCAACTGCATCTCTCTGAACAGATGCACTGCCTCCTGGACTGGGAGGCGCTGTGTTCAAAGGAGCATTTGGAACCTCTTCTGCAACTGGCCCCGCCTCAGCTGATATCCCAACTGGTGGTGGCTTCTGCTTTCTCTTGATTCTTGATCACGTTCTTCAGCCTCATCTGCTCTAGCCTGTTCACCAAGCTCATCATAATTCAACGCAGGAATTGGTTCAGGACCTGCATCTCTTCTGTTCTACATCCTTGAGGTTTTGCCTAGCCAAACTGCTGGAAACCACTTTGGATCACTTTTTCGATCCTGACGAATAAACAGGCGTTCTCCAAACTGAGCTACAGGACCACTATAGCAACGACCAGTGGCTCTCTCAAAAGCAGTTTGACCAAACGAAACTCGATAACGGCCGTGGACCCAGGCTGAATGGGCAAGGGCCCATGCAAACCAAGGGTGAGTACAGGAGAAAATCTGTTTACCAATGTTGCAGCAAATTTCCAAATCACTATATAATCAAAATGCAAGCATGGCTCCTCGCAAGCTCTACTGCGCCTTCTGCAGCACCACCATTTGCCCGGTGGTTTCCAACAGCTGTTGGTTCAGGAGTCATTTTGATTCCAAGTGATCTACACGCCTTACACACTGCTTGCAACAATGCCAACGTGGAAGGTTCTCCATCACATCTTAACCTACACGTTCATTTCCAGTTGAAACAACGAAACGTGTCAACTCACTGACAAGGAATTGAAAACACTTGCCACCTTTTGACAACGTTGGTGCTGCACCTAGCAGGCCTGTATCCTTGTCATGCATGGCAAGGAATGTGGCCTTGTCTGTAGATTCCTCTGCGCTCCTACCACAAAATCGAAAGTCGAAACTAATCAAAGATGATGCACTGTGACAATCGTCTGTTGCAACATGTTTGTCTTGCCTTGATCCAAATGAAACACAAAGCTCACACCATTCCTCAAACGGCTCGTGGGTCAAGTTGCGCTTATCCACCTGCTGTTTGATGGCTCAACTGGTCTCCTCTGAACGTGAATCTCACGACGTGCCTCTGACTTCATCTTAGTTTCAACTGCATGAGACGCCATCAACTCCTGTGTCTTGGCAAAAATCTGAAGTCTCTGCAAATTGATCTTCTTACATCCACGAGTGCTCAAGCCTAATGTGTCACATGCTGTTCTGATAACTTTGAGTGGACAACTGACGTCTATCTTCACTCCATCACTGATCCATCTGTTGGTGCTGCAACAACACGGTCATCTGGATCTGGTTCATCACCACCTGCACGTGGTGGCTCAGTAATGCCCTGATCTGGAACTGCTGGAACAGGAGAAGAAAGGAAATCTTCGTCATTACCATCATCTGCAGAAATTCCAAGCCCGACAATGGGACCAAGGCATAGCCACCTCATCCATTTCAAATCCAAGAAATTCACATGGTACTGCATTTGTGTGTGCAATGGTTATCATTCGAATAACTTTCTCGCGATTTGCAACTGTGTATTCAAAATCACTGTCACTGATCTCTTCAAGGGGTTGTGAATATTCGATTACTTCCCAACCAGTATTTTGATATTCACCAGCACAGTACGAAGCCAAAGCAAAGTACGAGACGGACACAACGTCGTGTCTATGCACGTAGGTGAGCTCGTCTCGATTGCCCACAAATCTTCATGAAACTCATTCCAGCCAGGTGATAAATTGGCCAACGAAGTCAATCTGATTGCATTGATGGACTGAGTTTCTGGCTCAACTGTCTCACTGATGTTGGCGGCTTGGAAATCACACCCTGAGTATACAAACTATTCTTTCGATAATATGTCGCAAAACTGTAACCATCTGTGCGCAAATGAAGTTCACCATTGATGCGTTTGAAATCCCATCCTGATCTCAGCAACAAGCAAATGATAGGGCCTGTCACTGATGCAACCATGAAATGTTCTTTAATGATGACATCACTTCCTAAACAAACCTCTGCAACTCGACGTCCTCTCTGCTGGATTGGTGCCCCTTGGGCATCTACGAACCTGGACGAAGGATCAGACTGCACTGCATGACCCAAGTTTGCACAATCAAGCGGCAAACACTTGAATCAGCACCTGAATCCAGCAGGATTTCAACAACGTGGCCTCCATGGTCATTTGAAGGAATGGCACATATGTGCTGAATATCACAACTTGCAGAAAGAAATGGTGAATACGTCCAAAGGTCATCATCATCATCACCACCACCACCATCATCATCATCATCATCATCATCATCAGTGCAACTCATGTCATGACACTGAACAACACAAATTCTTGAAACAGAATCCGAAGAAACACACGGATTTTGCTCGAATGCGGTCAGGTCTTGCACAGAGGGCACGTGTAAACCAACACGAGAAATTGCTCGAATGTTTCGAACATTGGACTGACTGGCGGGCGCATTGCTTGACGATGCACCATTGCTCGACCCATTGTAAACCGTGCTGCTATCATCGACTGTATCTGCATTAGTATCATTAATCTGACGAACTCCACCTGCAGCCTTGTCAGACTGCATCTTTCTGCAATCAGCCTTACGATGACCAAACTTGAAACAATATGCGCACTGATTTGGATCCAACTTCTGATATCCAGATTGATTCGAACCTTTGCCACCAAGGTCAGATTTTCCTGTGGAAAAATCCTTTCCTTTTCTTTTTCCTTTGAAGTTCGAATTCCACTGTGAAAATCCTTTGCCCTTTTCCATCTTTTCCTTTCCCTTTAGATTTGCCCTTTCCATCTTTGCCCTTCGTCTTGCCTTTGCCCTTCCACGTCACTGCGTCGATCTCCATTGGTGAAGGTCCAGAATTGCCAGGTGATGCATAACTTCCTGCCACACCAAGTTCGCTATGCACGTTCGAAGTGCTCCACGATGCAGTCACCACTTCGTAGCTCATCACGTAACTACGGACTGAATCACAGGTGCTGCTGTCATTCATCTGCAATTATTGAATATGCTGTTTGCTGTGATTAGGAAGACACTTGACCAAAATCGATAGGGCCAAGTCGTCACTAACATTCACACCTGCACATTTCTGGTACTCGGATCTGAGACGTTCCAACCCTAAAACTTGTTCACGCAAAGCCTTTTCTTTCACAAACATTGGGGCTTGCATGTATGCTTGCAGCAATGAAAGGGCTCGAGATTTACTTGAAGGCTGAACCTGTTGTAAAAGTTGGTGATACACCTCAAGACCATTCCGGTCTTCCTGCTGACGCAAAAGCCTGAGAGGCTTGCCGCGAAGAACACCTGTAAAAATCGAATACAGCTGTAATGCACGTGCTTGTTCATCACCATTCAGCTTGGTCAAATCGATTGTCACCTTTGGATGCTCTTCTACAAACTTCAGTTCTGATTCAAATTTGCTGTCAGCATAGAATAACCAGCTTTTGAAATTCAAAAGGAAATCTCGCCAAGTTCTCTGATCTAAATCGGCGTCCTCTGACCCAAAATGATCTGGTTGCTTGATGATCTCAGATGCTTCACGAAATTTCTGCTCACCATTCTGCTCACTCGACTTAGCAAAAGCAGCTTGCACCGCCACCGAAAGAAGTTGCTCGGGCGTTGGAGTAGCCATGAGGAGCACGGCTGTGTCAACACTTTCAACTTCAAAGATGCAATGCAAACACCAAAGAAAGTTTCAACCACTATGTTTCTTGAAACCAGCTGACCAATCACTACATGAAATGCCAGCTAGATATTAAATACCATGCAAATGCGGGCCGACGGAAATTGGGCTTTCTACCGAAAAGGGCTGAATGCACTCCTCCCCACGGTAATTCGAGGATCCTAGGAGCTCCGCTACCTTGATTGTTTTCCAAACCAAAACACGCCTCGGACATCCAAGTCTTAACATGTTACCTTTATGACATGAAGTGAACAAGAAAGAAGCGAGTTGAAACACTACACGCGGAAACGTCTAAGTACACGCAACTAGAAACACTACCTACAAGACTAACTACAGGTACACTAGCAGCACTATATCTATAGGACAAACTTTCAGTCAAACTTTCCAATCATGTTTGGCATGGCTGCCTCTGGTGATGAATCGCTGGTTGGTCAAGCTGAAGTGGATGTCCTGGTAGTGGCGGATGTAAAGGGGTGTCTGCCAATTCAAGGTCGGGTCACCACAAAAATGTAAATCACATGTTGGGATCGGTGCGGATGATCCAACCACGGAAGGCAACCAATTCACAATGATGGAAACCAGGACGATGAAGATGTTGACAGGTTGGATGATGGCAATGGTCATGGAATGATCAGATCGGCGTTGGTATGCGTGGCATCCCCACAATCTTGGCGCCCATGGTCACAGTCGTGGCCTTGCCACACATTCAGATTTGCTTGGAGCAGGTTCCAATCAGGTGGAGGGATGTCCATCTTGGCTGGCGGCGGCCATGACTGAAGGTATCAGAAACAAAGGTGATCTTTTTCTCTTTCTCTGGAATCAAGGGCGCTTGTACCCAAATGAGCCACGAGCAAACAAGTCTGTTTCAATCCAAGTTCCAAGAATTCAACACATATGTACAAGCGTCTTCACAGAGGCATCAAACACATGTGTGATTGCTACAGCGCACAAACAGGTATGCGCTAACCAAAAAGTTGATTCAAAACAGTTGATGAACAGCTGATCAAAGTTCATATAAAACTGAAAACATTGAAAGCACACTGATAAACCATGAACATTCTATTGAAATTGAAGTATCTATTTTGCAATCATGGGATCTAATGAGTGCGTCAGCTCCCATCGGCTGAGGCCAGGGCCATGCCATGAATAGCATTGGCAACCAATCCAGGAACGGGTGTCTAGGCAGGTCTAGCCACCTTATCCATTTTATTTTGCATCTAATCGAAGGAAGTTTAGAAGCCTAACTTCCGACAATATGGACAGTTGAAAAGCAGAGTAGAGAAGTCAAGTCAGCAGAAAGAAGATCAATACGCGAGAAAAGTCACTAGAACAAAGATATACACGCGCCAAATGTTAGGAAAGTCGCGAATCGTTGTGTTTTTCAATGATTTGTGGTTCCAGATGTTCGAAAAGTAGGCTCGCTAAACCGGCGGGCGCGGAATTAGCTGTTGAGCAGAGAAATCAAAAATGGCACGCAGCTGTGGCGCGAAGCACATTTGCAAGTCAAAATGTACAAAACACCTCAGATCGGGACCAACCTTTGTAGTTCCAACGTCGAAAAATGGCACGACGCTGTGGCGCGACACACAAAGTCAAAATGCACCAAACACCACGCGCGCGGACCAGTTTTTGAAGTTCCGATCTCGAAAAAGCGAAGCACATTTGCCCGTCAAAATGCACAAAACACCACAGCACGCCGCTGTGGCGCGAACCGCATTTGCCTGTCAAAATGCACAAGGCACCACATGTTCAGACCACTTTTTGAAGTTTCAATCCCGGGCACGCCGCTGTGGCGCGAAGCATATTTGCAAGTCAAAATGTACAAAACACCGCACGTTCGGACCACTTTTTGAAGCTCACATGTCGAAAAAATTGTCAGTTAGTAACTTAATCAGTCACTCAATCAATCAGTTAGCCAACTAGTCAGGTAATCAATCCATGAATTAATCAGTTAGTCAGTTCGTCAATTAGTCAGTTAGTCAATTAATCAGCCAATGAATTTAGTCAGTTAGTCAATTGGTCAGTTAGTCAGTTAGCTAGTTAGTCAGTTAGTCAGTTCGTCAATTAGTCAGCGAGTCAATTAGTCAGTTAGCTACTTAGTCAACTCGTCAGTTATAGTCAGTTAGTCAACCAGTCAGTGAGTCAGTTAGTCACTTAGCTACAGTTGTTTTGTTGGTCAGCTAGTCAATTAGCCAGAAAAACAATTAACCAATTAGTCAGTCAGTCAGTTAGTCAGTGAGTCAGTAACTCAACAAGTCAGTCCATCAGTTAATCAACCACTCAATTAGTCAGTTAGTCAGTTACCCAGTCAGTCAAGAAGCTACTTAATCAGTCAGGAAGTCGATCAGTCAGTTACTTAATCAGTCAGTTAGTCACCTAGCTATTAGTCAGTTAGTCAGTTAGTCATTTAATCAGTTCGTCAGTTAGTCAGTTAGTCAATCAGTCAGTGAGTCAGTTAGTCGGTTAGCTAGTTAGCTAGTTAGCTAGTTAGCTAGTTAGCTAGTTAGCTAGTTAGCTAGTTAGCTAGTTAGTTAGCTAGTTAGTTAGCTAGTTAGTTAGTTAGGTAGGAAGGTAGGTAGGTAGGTAGGTAATCAGTTAGTCAGTTAGTCAGGCAATCAGTCAGTCAGTCAGTCAGTTAGTCAGGCAATCAGTCAGTCAGTAAGTCAATTAGTCTGTTCGTCAGTTAATCAATCACTTAATCAATTAGTCAATTAGCTAGCTACTAGTTAGTTCAGATTGCAGTATCGCCACATTCCAAAATTCGAGGGATCAAAAACGAGTTTCTGGAAAAACGGTGAAAGATTCACTTCCAAAGAAGGATCAAAGCCCTTAGGGTCTGGATGCGTCAGCTCATCACCCCACTGGTTGTCATCACGATGAGAATGTGAAGGAGTCAACATAAAGCCAGCATGGTATAGTTTGTGGACCAGTTCCATCAAGACAACAGCCGCTGGCAGCCTCCTTGTGGATTCTATGGATACAGTCCATCACTGTGAGAGTAGTTGGGCTCATCAACTCCCAGGGCAACACCCTCTTGGAGGACCAAGGGATACTCCCAGTCTGGATCACCAACTTGTTGTGCGTGGGAGAGATCAAAGTGAGAAAGAAGCCTGGCCTGCAGCTACCGTATCCTCTGTTGTGGCCCCTCAATTCATCTGTAACAGCTGCGATCTTGTGAGCACCATTCGTCCTGGGGATGGTTTCCCCCCCGCCATCTCGGAGGTGTCTGGTACGGAATCCAAGCTCATCTATGAGAGCGACTCGGTGAGAGAGGGGCAAAGATGTGGGATGTCCCGTTGGATTGTTCTGGGATTCAAGTTGTTCATTGCCCCACTGGAAGGTGCAGATGGTTGTTGCCACGCAACCACCAGTCCCCTGGCCCAAAGGAGCATCTTGATGCTGAGCGTTTCTGACTACACTCCAATGGGTCCTGTGGATGCTCCAGAAAGGATGCTGTCGAGTCTACAGCATGTTGTTTCGTAAGTGAAATCAAAAACATCTGCCTCATAAAGGCTGTCCCTGTCTACATCCTCCAACTCTGCTGGTTGTAATGCAGGAAGGCCCCACACCAAATCCTTTGTTCTTCTGGGTTTGGGAAAACCATCGAAGGATGGACCATGTCCTGCCATTCGGTTCCCCACAGACCAAACGAACTAAGCGCTGTGTTTTATGAAAATCTTGATCTTCCATGTGTTTTTCAACAGATTTTGAAGGCTGACAGGCGCACTGCAGCTGCTATGCGCGCAGACACAATGTTTGGCGCGGGCCTGGCACCCTCCTGTGCGATTCATCATTATTGCGAACACCTGGCGAGGATGGCTGTACCGGCAGCTTGGTTGCCCGACGCCCATTGTTTTGGCCAGCGACGCATCATCGTGGTTTACGAATGAGCGATTTTATGTGCAATTTTACCGAATCAAAATAATTGGGTCAATTGAAAAAATTATCACCCCGTGTTTGCGGCTTCGTGAGATTGCGTGACTCACTGCCCAACTCGAATTTTTTAATTTTCATGCCACTCGGGACCTCGGCTATTGAAGGAGTACTTGTCAAAGTCAGCACTAGCCACGCAAGCAACGCTTTGGCGCAAAACGTGAATAGAATCCTCCCCGTTCAGGGCGCGCATTCATTCCGACAGTGCTCATCCACTTCAGAGCAAGTTAATATATTCTCCAATGTGTGGATAAATGGGCCGACCCATTTTTACCAGTGTTAGTGTTTCAAGGGGGGCTAGACTTGGGCTTGACAAAGCCCAGTTTTGGGCTAACCCATTTTTTCCAATGTTTTTGCTGGGCTGGACTTGGGCTAGGTTTGGGCTAAGCCCTTTTTTCCAATGTTTTAGCTGGGCTACACTTGGGCTTGACCAAGCCCAGTTTTGGGCTAACCCATTTTGTGAATGTGTTTGTTTACCTGGACTTGGGCTGCGGTGGCCGTTGCTGTGTTGGGCACATGTGTTGAGCATGAGGCTTTGGGCGGACTTATGTCTTCGCGTCTGAACTCAGACTTAGACGTCTTGGCTCTTGACCACCAATGTCAATGTTGGAATGGTTGAGGTTGGTACCTTTGCGCTTTAAGCAGTTGAAGGAATAAGCGTATGATTTGCAACTCTTGTTTTGGTAGTTAGAAAGTCTTTGGTTCCAGGGGCCGCAGGATGGGGCCTCCACGGGGAAAGTTTCCGCGTCCACCACGCGATAAAGGACTTCAGTCCTGAGTTGCACGCGCTCCGAACTGCTGATGAAGTCAGAGAGCGAGGTCTCTGAATGATCTGCTGGGCACAATGGCGCTTCTGCAAGGGAGCCTATGTCCACCGCGTGCTTCATCTTGAAGTCCATATACAGGAGCCTTCGAACCCACAAAGGCACACCCTCTCACTGGGAGGGCCCACAGACAGACGAACCGGTGAAGCATGAGAGCATTGATGTGTAGACCGGTCCTCGCCATGCAGTCGATCCTTCAAGGTGTCAGTCCCCACTCCAGCCCGTTGGCGTCCAGAAATGTGAGGCTGCTTGCTCTGAGCTTTCCAAAGGTCTGATTCTTGGTTCATGTGTGCTTCACCCGCACCCTCTGGCCAGGCAGTCGTCCCCACCATCTCTGCAACCAATTCCAAATTGGGAGTCCAAGGTGCAGACATCATCCTCCTTCATCACCGCTTGCTGAAACGAGTCGGCATAGGCCCCTGAATCTTCTCTGGGAACACCTTGTCAATGACCATTGGGGTAGAAGCCATGGCAGTCAGAAACACAAGCGAGGGGAAAGCAAAGAGTACTTTGAAAATGTTCTTCTTCACACAGAGATCAGGCTTGACCCAAAATGGCAGTGCCGTTTTGGCTGTGAGTGTCTGCACACATAATGCTTGCAATTGCTTCTCGGAACAGAGAGGAGGTTGCTGCTTAGGGTGTTGAGAAGGATCCTATACCACAAGCTTGCCAAAGAGGCTGGGTATGCTCCTTCTAACACTGTATCAAACTTCTAGGAGTCATCCAAGTGCAACCGCTAGCAAGCTCACATAATAAGTTGGGCGCAGTTGATCCGTATACTTTATTGCAGTCTTCACAGAATTTATTGTGGTGCACTCTTCTACTGGCCAAACAAACCAAGAAGCTCCAAAACCAACTCCGCCACAGGTCAGGTTCTCAACTCAGAACTGCATGACAAGGGCGAAGATCAGTGTAAGGTCCATGAGCACGTCAGCACTTTGCAAAGGTGGTGGGGATGGGCGCTGGCGCCAGATGATGTGCCACAGGGCCCTCTGGCATGGATGGACACTGGCTTCGAAGCGACCAGGTTTTGGAGGAGCGACTTCGGGTGCCTGGTCATACATCCACTCACTCGGTGAGGTGCCACAGGAGTAGATGAGGAAGCTGCAATCCTCCTAGTGATGCCGAGTGACGGAGCGACTTCTTCCTCGCTTGCCAAAGATCCCAGGGGCCACGCAGCTGGGTGATAGAGGGGCAAGATCTTGCTTTCATGAATGACTTCCTCGTGACTCATGCAGTCGAGAAAACCCAGAGTGGTTGCTGTCTCCGCATAGTTTGCATTTCTGCCTTGGCATGATGGAGATTCCATGCGTCGATGTCTGACCTAGCACCCTGTATGGAGCTCCACAACTTAGGCACCTGTAGAGTTGACAACATTCCTTCGTGAAAAGCCAGCACTAGTCCTCGCTCCCTCCATCTGACATGATGCTTGCATTTGTGATGCCGATTCCCCGCCTCCAACCTGCAACAGGATGTTCCACAAAATGTGCAGGGGTGTCAGCAAACCAAATGAGATGGTGGATCGGTGGATCCCTGCATTGTTGCTCAGATCTGCATGAGGTGCTATGGGTGGCCTCATTGCGGCTCGATGATTGAATTGCAGAAATTGCAGCAAAGAGTTGGATAAGCTGCGCAGTGGAAAGGCCATGCAGTGATTCCACCCCATCCAGGTTACACAGCTCCATTTACGCGACCCCCAACCCACCCCCCGAACTGAGACTCGCAAGGGTGAAAGGTTCGTTCATATCACCGTGCAATCCGCAGTCCTTGCTTGCTTGACCATCCAAAGCAAGCAGCTCTGAAAAAAGAATATCTCCTTCCTGGCTGTGTCTTCGAGTAATACAGACACTTTCTGTCCCTTTGAAGACTTTCTGTAGTTGTAAAATCCAGCCTTGTTGGACTGCTTGCTGGTGGCCAGGTGCTCGATAAGGTCTGCCAGCATGTTGCCAGCTTTCACATCTGTCCTGAGACAACACAATGAGAGAAACTTTGTCCAACCAAAAACTGTTTCTGAAGCAAAAGGATTGGAGAAACGATTCACTCTCACATGCTTACATTTCGCACGATTCCACTTGATCTAGCTTCATCTTGTCCTGCCATCTGTCTGCAGTCCCTTTGCTCGAAGCGTTTCAGCCAGCTCTGCCACTGTCCTCGGAACTTCGATTACAGAATAGCTCAAATTTGGCAAGACATCATGCTTAACCACTGCTTGTCAGAGAGGGCTTCTGCAGAGCATGGGAACAGGATGCAAAAGCTTTATTTCATGTATGCAGTGTATCTTCTGTAACAATGCCAAGCAGCATGCTCGAGTCATCGGAGAGGGCCCGTCGCGATCTCACTCGAATACTTTTTGACAATGACACGTTCCTCTCTGTAGTCCAACATGGACACAGCCTTGTCAAAGACTCAGAAATATGACTCATCATTTCAAACGTAGTCAAATCGGCGCTTTGACAAACCAAACCGACAAAGCCAAGCCCCTGACAGCCTTGGTGAAATGAATGTAGGATCCAACCGTAAAGCAAAGCATGCACCCAGCACAGCCCAAACGACACCGCGCCGGCGACGCGGCATGAATATGCAGATTTTATGATACTGGAAAGTTTTGGCCGTTTCGGCCTTAAGTCTTTGTCAGTGAACACTTTCCAAAATGAGCAAGTATTTTCCAAATTCATCTAAACTTTAGATCCCAAAATCTTCGAACTTGCGACACTGGGACTGCATCAAATTCCCAGAAATTGGTGTTGTGACCGCAACTGCCAAAACCTTTTAAGCAGCCGAATAAACTGAGCAGATCTGTTGGTTTCCAGGTAGGCAGTTGAAGGCTGGATCTTGTTCAGGCGTTCATGCTTTTCTTTCGAATGTCAGATCTCCCTAGCTCCATCAAAGAATAGACTGCTTTCCTCCCTCGCGAATTTCCTTTGCTGGGCTTGCCACAGACCAGGCCTCTGTGGAATAATCCATATTCATCTCCTCGGACACTGCATCAAGCTATGATGCAGTCTTCTGACAATTCCAACAAGTCTCGGGCTGCCCATCTACCAAAGAGTAACTGTCTCCAATCAATTCTTAGCTGCACTCATCAACTTGCAATATCTATATCCTATGTGTGACGAAATGTACTGTGAGGCCCCAACAAGTCTCACATGGCCCGAAGTCCATGAAAAGCTGAATCAAAACCTTGGTTGATTGGTCGTTGTGTTAAATTGTGCTTGCAAGGAGGGGTACACTGTGTATGTGATAGAATGTATATAGAATATAGAATATAGAATATAGAATATAGTGGCAAAACGTCGACAATCTCAAAAATGACAATTTTCTCAACGCCTTTGCGATTCAGGGCTGGACCAATTTCCTTTGTTGGCGGTTTCAGAAACAACAATGTCACAGACACCGTTGAATTGCATTACATACTTAGCCGTCAATACCCCATTCTCCCACCCTTGGTTGGAACAAAAATTTTCTTCCTGCCAAGAACGTGCAACAATGCTTTAAGTTTAAGTTTTTCAGATTACTAATTTACAGAAAATCGCAACTACCAAGAATTGTGGAGCGTGCTTTTGATGTCAACCAAGACCCGCACGCAGCGAGGACATGTCTGCACAATCAGGGTCTATTCGCAAAGTCCTAAATATTTGGCCGCTTCGCTGAAGGAAATACTGCATTTGCAGCGGCACAGTCCTTGCCAAAGCCCGAATGCAAAAAAGGAACTCCATCTTCTTAGCGGATCAAAATTTGAGTTTCACGCACAAACCTGTTTGGGAATGAACGTGGGTTTTCTTGCCGTCGCAATTGAGTCCCAATGCTCGCTGGTTGCCCTCATCCCAGAACCTGGCAGCGCGCATGCAGCATGAATGGTGATGGGTGACCCACAGCGATTCCATTGATAAATGCTGCAACCAGCACACGTTTGATTTGTACATTTATTGGAAGATTGTATGTATGTAAATTTATGTGGCAAAGACCTTCCGGCGTCGCGCGAACATGCGTTCTAGCATCTGGTTCAACAGTACAGAAACTAACCCTAGCATCAAGTAAAATCAACCCATCAGTCGACCCACGACCTGCCATCCAATTTGGTATGGAAACTTTATTTATTTCATTGATGTTTCCGGTTCCCTTCATGTTCTAAGATGTCTATTAATTTCCTTTCATGTCCAATTTGTGTCCGTTTCATGTCCTTTTCATTTCTTTTCGTGTCATTTGTTGAGCAAATCCCCAAATCAAAAACAAAAAAGTTGTTTGTGATAAAACCTTCACGTGAAAAAGGATGTAATTAAAGCCTCAAGGCAATTGCGGAAGTGGGAACCCCATAGGAGCCCAAAAACCTGATAGGTAGGCAGTGAAGGGGTCGTAAATTAAGTTTTCCAACTTTGGGGAAGTAGTCTTGTGTATTGTCACTGCCTTTCATTTCAACTCATTTCCCTCATGTCCACTCATGTCTTTACATGTCCTTGTCACTTCTTTTTTACTTCCGCTAATGTCAGTTTCAAGTGGAAGATTCCCCAAATCCAAAACTTATTCTTCTTTCCTACTAATCCCTTACTTGGAAAAGGTTTCAAAACCAAGCCTCAAGTCAATTGGCAGAAGGTACCCGAGTGGGGCCCAAAAAAGTTGATTCGTAGGGTGGTGGTTGTTTTGCACCCCAGTGGGAATAGTTTTGCTTCATTGACATAGCCCGTCCTTTCATGTGATTTCGCTTTCTTGGTGTTCACTCATGTCTTTTAATTTCTTTCATGCCCTGTCCTTCGGATTTCTGATCACGAATTGAAGTTGAAAGATATCCCCAATTCAAAACCCAAAACAGTTTCATAAACCCGCTTTAGCCCCCGAGGTGGGCCAAGCCAAAAGGAATTGAACAAAGCAACTCAAAGCCACCCCCTTCTTACGGATGTTTACTTAGCCTTTGCAATAAAACACTGCAATCACATGATTGTAACGTAAATCATATTTACCGTCTATCTTGTATGTATCATGACATGATAATAAAAAAAACACTGCTCCATCAGTTTGTGTGATTCATCTTCCTCCAAAAACTGATCGGTAGTAGTCAAGGAGTAGTACAGCAAAAAAAATCCAGCCCTTGGGGGTTTGTCTTCGCTTATTGCCGTCGCCTGTCCTTTTCTTTCAATTCATTTGCTAACATGTCCACTCATGTCTTTTCAATTCCTTTCATATCCTTTCCTTGCACGTCCTTTCATCTCATTCTCACTTGGGCAACGGGGTACCCACAAAAATAATTCGTAGAGGTGGTAGCGGTAGCGAAAAAAGCTTTGCAACCGGGTGGGGATAGTTCTTGCTTCATTGACATAGCCCGTCCTTTCATTTGATTTGATTTCCCCTCACGTCCCGTTTTGTCTTCGCTCTCACATCGCACTGACCCTTTTCTATGACAACGGGAGGACGACGATGGCTGGGTAGGCATCTCGCTCTTGGAGATTAGACCCATGTTTGTCGCTGCTTTTCATTGGACACTCGGACAATTTCATTGTGAACCGTTTGAAGACGGTTGTTGCACAAAGCAACCAATTCACGCAACAGGCCAGAGGCCATGTTGAGTTCACGGATCAAACGTGAAACTTGATCAAATCTGTATGGTCATCATTGGCATATAAAGTGCATGGTACGAGCACTTGCGAGAAGATATGTCCAATAGTTGCGCTGCGCCAGAGCAATCGGACTTCATCAGCGGTAGCTGTAGTTGGTCTGACAGTTTGCTCAGGGTTGTGCATGTGGCAGGGAGGAGGGCGGGCACCAAATTTTCTCACACGAAGAAGCCGCACCCACCAACCCACCCATGCTGCAGCTGGAGAGGAAACTCGTACGAGTGAAAAATTCACAATGAAACCAACATGACATCACGCGTGTGAAACAACACGGAAAATCAAGAAGCATCACAACCGAAAGCGTTATACATGAAACACGACTCATTGAAAAAGCGGTTTTTCACACAGTCACACCATGCTAGAACACCAAACCTACCAACCTGAAAAATAAAGGTTACATCGTCTTTGCCCATTGCACCACTTTTTTCACTTTTTCAAACAACACACTTTCCTAAACAGAAACTGAGTCACAAAGCGTTGAAACATCACTCGCATCGCACTGACCTTTTTCTATGACAACTGGGGAAGTCACGCCACACGTCGACCACCCCTTTTCAACCACCACATGTGGAAGGGACTCCAACCTTACATATAAGCCACAAGCTCTTCAAATCTGGGACACGCTCCTTAGAGAGGCCAGGAGCATTTCATGGTCCACAGACCGAGAAGGAGCATCTGCAACGTTTGCCTCCGAAGGCACTCGAGCATCCATGGAAAGCAACAGCAGTCCTCCTGCGCCAAAGCGACCACGTGAGCCATGTCAGATATGGTGCGGTTCTTGCCAAAGCCCGTGAGGATACATATGCGTGCAGCTTCATCGTCAATGAAAGCCACTAAGTGCGTGGCTGAAAACTTTTCTTTCCATAGATTGAAACCAACAAGCACCGCCACTGTCTCAAGCTCACCTAAAACTTGCTCTTAACCATCAACCATAGCTGATGGGCAAAACTCCTCATCCAGCTCTTCGCCGAACCAGGATAAAGCCATTCCAGAAGCATCCATCAGGACACCTCTTAACCAACCAGTCTTGTAATCATTCACAAAACAAGCGTCGGTGAACATAAAGTATACACCCTCAGAGGAGGATTTCACGAGGCAGTCCTTGGACCTCAAAATTTGAGAGCACACAAAAGATAAGGCGTGACGTGTAGCCTCACTCAAACTTGCCGTCACGAGGAATCCGGATGGCATCTTGACCAAGCCCGTTCAGCAACGTCCTTGTAGCATTCCCAAACAACTGTCCTTCTGCAAATCCAAGCCTTCCTTTCAGAGATGCGGGAGCTTGAGAAGACATCGCACTGCCTTGAAAACTTCCTCAATCCTGTCAGCAAGCTCGCGCTTTCTCTTCACCGTACTACAGACTAAGATGTATCCATTAATGCTAGGTGAAAGGTCAAACTGCACCTCTCCGCTTTGATTGCCACCCCAGCAATTCTCTCTTGGCCACCTGGTGCTGTGCCTCAGCTTCTGGGTCGTGTTTCAAGGCTGGTGTTTGGCCCATATTTTGCCTCTTTCATTTTGGTCGATGCTCTCCTTTAGAGCCAAAGCAGCTTCCTCTGCTGTGTCTGTCTCCTCTGCTATCTTCTCCACCTTCTCCGTCAGACTCAGCTTCCCCAGGTTCTTCAAGTTCTTCCTGGTGAGTTTGCGCTGCTTACCTTTTGGCAAGGTAGCCTTTTTACTTTTTGACAAGGTAGCCTTCTTACCTTTTGGCAAGGTAGCCTTCTTACCTTTTGACAAGGTAGCTGTGCTTGAAGAAGCTGCTGCCCTCTGACCTTCTGTCAAGGTAGCTTTGCTTGAAGAAGCTGCTGCCTTCTGGCCTTTTGACAAGGCTTCTTTCAGCAAACCCTTCTTCACCTTCATGTTTTTTTTGGTGCCATTTCGAATTCCTTTTGACAAGGAAAGGCAACCAAAGCCTTTTGACAAGGTCAAACTTCGAACCAAGGCTTGAGATACAAAGCTGCAGACACTACTTTGTTTGAAAGTTCTTTGACAAAATGTTGGGGGAAAACCTTGTGAAAAGGTTCTACTAAGAATTTCTCAACCTTAGATTTTCCAAAAGGATTTGGAAGGGAAGCACTACCAAGAACTTTGGGGCAACTGTGGTGGATTTTTCCAAACATAGTTCGGGCTCCCATAAGAAAAGAATTCTGATGTTTTAGAACTGGAATTGTTTTGAAAAATGGAAAAGAAAAGGAAAAATGAAAACTTGATGAAACTTGATGAAATTTGATGAAATCTAATGAAATGATGTTTTCATCAAATTTCATCAAGTTTCATCAAGTTTTCATTCTTCCTTGTTTTTCTAGATTTTCCCAGAATTTTTCCCACAGATATTTTTGTTAATCCTTCTGGTGATTTTTTTACACAGGGATTGTTTCCAAATCTTGGGGCTATCAATCATTGTTGCCTTTTGTCAAGGCAGTCATCCCTTTATCTTCAAAAAAATCTTTCCATCAAGGGTTTTCTTTTCACACCTGGGTTTGTTCCCTGGAGGCTTTTGTCAAGGCAACTACTACTGCAGTTTCCCTTCCCACCCAAAAAAAAATGAGTGCACCAGTGGTGTGGGCCCATCTTGCCTCCAGAAAAAATAGTTCACCAGTTATTACTTCTCCCTTGCCATTTTTATCTGGCGATTTCCCCAAAAAGGTTGCCTGTATACTATGGCACCTTTTGGGCTTTGATCAATACAGCCTTTTGTCAAGGCTGCTATTCCCACAGTTTTCCACAAAACAAAAACCCTTTGGAAACCACAAGCTCCTGCTTCCCCTTCATTGCTGTACCACATTTTTCCAATGACAAGAAAATCTTCACTGTAGCTTTTGCCATTTTTGGCATGGCAAAATTTGAGAAAAAAAAGGTTGCCAAAAACCTGCCCTTTTGACAAGCGCCTGGCAGCATTCAACCTGACTGTACAAACAAAAAAAGTGAATTCAATGATTGCCAAAGACTTACCCTTTTGACAGGGGTCTCGCAGCAAACATGGCTGTACCAACAAAAATCCTTTTGTCAAGGATCTCTCTGGCACCTACCCTTTTGTCAAGGGACTGAGGTGCAGTTTTTTTTGACTGCACAAGGATTCCTTTTGTCAAGGACTGTACATGCAAATGCCTTTTGTCAAGGCCTTTTGCTGTTGGCCTTTTCTTTTTGTAAAAGAATGGTTCAGAAACCTTTTGTCAATTTTTTTTGCTGCATGCCATTTCTTTTTATCAAAGAATGGCTCAAAAACCTTTTGTCAATGTTTTTTGCATGCCATTTTTTTTGACAAAGAATGGCTGAGAAACCTTTTGTCAAGGCAAGGCTTCTGCCCTTTTGTCAACGGCGATGAAGCAATGGATGCCTTCAAAAGCCATACTTGCGCAAAAAGGCATCCACTGCTTCATCCACGTTAGGCCATCCAAACTTGGGGTTCTTGGTGATCTGGTAGACCTCCATGCCAACATATCTGGCCTCATCACAGATATTTCGGCTGTCTTCGAACATCACCTTGACATTCCACCCTTTGCATATCCTGACCTTGCCTGACTCTCCTGTCTTTTCGAAGACAATCGAGCAATGATCCACCAACCCCTGTTGCTTCAACCTCTCACACTTGTCCTGCACTCTCTGCCCCTGCGAAGGATACAACCCAGATCTTGATCCCCCGGTCCTTCATCCTCTTGAGGCCTGCAGCCTGCCACTCCAGCTCATGGCACTCTATGGTCTGGAACCAGTCCACACAGACCCACTTGGTGGAAAGGGGCTGGGGCAGAACCCTTTTGACAAGGGGCTGCAACCCTTTTGAGAAGGGTTTGGGCTGAGGCTGCTGCTGCTTGCGCTTTGTGGAAAGTCTTTCCTCTTCCACATCACACCAGCTTCCCTCCTCAGCTTCCCGTTGGTCTCCTCCTCTTTCTTCTTCTCTGCATATGAATGGGCTAGTTCTGTTTTGGCAATGGGTTCTTTCAAGGCTGCAGCTACCCTTTTGTCCTCAGCTTCCTTCTGCTCAGCTGCCCAGCTACTCTTTTGGCCAGGGCTTCCTTCCCTGTAGCTGCCTTCTCCTCAGCCCTTTTTGACCAGGGCTTCCTTCAAGGTGGCAGCCTTCTCCTCAGCTTCCCTTTTGTCAATGGCTTCCTTCTCCTCCTTTTCAATTTTGGCAAAGGCTTCCCTGGCAAAATCATCTTCTTTCTTTCTTCTTTTCTCTCCTGCTGCCAATCTCCTCCGCTCCTCCTCCCTTTCCCTCTTTTCTCTTTCTTCCTTTTCCTTCTTCCTTGTTTCCTCCTCCTCTTGCTCATCTTTCTTTTTTTTTTGAAACTCAGTTCGCAAACTTCTCTTACTTGTATTCTTCCCTCCTTGCTTGCCTCGCTCTGCAGGCTTCTCTTCTGGCCTGTGACACTGTCCCAGACCCAGCTGGCCTGGCCTACCTGTTCACAGGCTCCTCCGCCTCCTCTCTTCCTTTACCTCCTTTTTTTGACAACTTTAGTTCAAGGTTTTGTCAAGGCCTGCCCTTTGGTCAAGGGCCTGCCCTTTTGGCAAGGGTTTGCCCTTTGGTCAAGGGTCTGCCCTTTTGTCAAGGCTTGCGCGTCCCTTTTTCAAGGGTTGTTTTTCAACCGAAGCTTGAGCAAAAAAACACTGGAACACAAACATTGTTTCAAGCTGCACAACAAGCACCTCGCTGGCTATGCTAACAAGCAAGAAATTATATATCATTTTCAATTAGGTACCTCTATGGTTCCACAGCCTTCCCCCCAGTATGCTGTATATCTCGATCTTCCTTTTTCTCCTCACTACGACTCTATCTCTTCAACCACATCACCTGTGGATTAGTGCTTTGGATAGTTCATCAGAAGCGGAAGTGGGACGGAAGTGGGACGGAAGTGGGACGGAGGAGGGACGGTAATGGGACGGAAGCGGGACGGAAGTAGGACGGAAGCGGGACGGAAGAGGGACGGAAGTGGGACGGAAGTGGGACGGGAGTGGGACGGAAGAGGGACGGAAGTGGGACGGAAGTGGGACGGAATAGCCCCAGAACCGTTCAGAACCGTTCTAAATACTTCTGGGGGGGTTGGGGAACCGTTCTAAATAGTTCTGGGGGGCGGGGGGAGATTCACGAAAAAAATGCTCGGGGTAGTGGTGGCTGGGGGGCCCTTCCATTAGTTCTGGGGAGGCGGCGAAAAATTCACGAAGAAAAAGAACTGCAGGGGACCTTCCATAATCTTCAGTTCCCATGAAAATTGCGTGTACGAAAAATTGGTCAGATGCTTTTTCACTTTTCCTTTACTCTTCGCGCTCCGGAGCGCGCGAAAGGCAGTTAGTGAACGAATTGTATTTGAATTGTTGCAGCAGAAGTGTTAAAAAAAGAAGGCAAGGAGACTAGGTTTGTAGTGTGGTATTGAATCAAGTCAATCAAGGGTAGAGAACAGTTGTATTTCATCTTTGAATTTCTGCGTCAGCAGCCAAACGGAGAAAGGCACGAAGGCTTGGTTTGTACCTAGGTCCACAATCCATCGAATGTGTAGGAAACATTGGCAAAATATTTCATTGGTCAGATACTGTTTCACCTTTCCTTTACTCTTCGCGCTCCAGCGCGCGCTGAAGGCAGTTAATGAACGAATTGTATTTGAATTGTTGCAGCAGAAGTGTTATAGAAAAAGAAGGCAAGGAGACTAGGATTGTAGTGTGATATTGAATCAAGTCAATCAAAGGTAGAGAACAGTTGTAATGTATCTTTTGATTTCTGTGTCAGCAATCAAAAGGACAAAGGCTCGAAGGGTTGGTTTGTACCTAGGTCCACAATCCATCGAATGTGTAGGAAACATTGGCAAAATACTTCATTGGTCAGATACTGTTTCACCTTTCCTTTACTCTTCGCGCTCCGGAGCGCGCACGGGCGCCGGAGCGCGCGCTGAAGGCAGTTAATGAACGAATTGTATTTGAATTGTTGCAGCAGAAGTGTTAGAAAAAGAAGGCAAGGAGACTAGGTTTGTAGTGTGGTATTGAATCAAGTCAATCAAGGGTAGAGAACAGTTGTAATGTATCTTTTGATTTCTGTGTCAGCAGTCAAAAGGACAAAGGTTTGATATAATTTCTAGATAAAGACCTTCTCATATCTTTATGACAATGTTTTTTGATCTTCTATTGACTATCAGTGAGTTTTGAATTTGTCTCTAGCATCAGTTCCGATTCTCGTACTGTACATTGCATGTTTGTATTTGTTTTGCTTGGTCTGTGTATATGATACATTGAAATTTCCTTTGGTTTTCTATATCTGCACTATCTACAGTTTCACTTTCCTATCTTTGTCACGCATCTAGCATTTTGGTTATGTTATGTTGATAAAAATATTTTTACTTTGCATGACCAACCTATATTATGAACTTCCCTTAACCTTGATGGAATTCATGAAACCCACATGGAATGCAGTTGTATTGGTGTAATTAAATAGCTAACACCTGTTTTTGAGTGACTAGCATTAATATATGACTACTCCTAATATCTTCAAATTATGTGTTCCTCATTGTTGAGCTTTCAGTCACAAAGAATGTTACTGCAAATCTGTTACATCAACTGTTACGTAACCTTGTCCTCCTAGATTTTGGACATGCACCTCCAGAACATAAAGAGGCCAGTAGTGGCCATAAGGTCTAGGGTGAAAGTTTACAGATTCTGCTCACACAATGATCAAGCAATACTTGCAAGCATACCTATGAGGGTTGTACCTTCAAGGTTTACCCCTGCCCTGCATGCAACAAAAAATGTAACTTCTTTTTACCTCACCACCCGTACAAAATGTAAGTTATATGTCCGCCAGGCCCCCCCGATCTGAAGGGTTAAGGGCGTAGGTGAGACGGCCCCGAGGGACGAAACTCTGTTGAAATGATCTTTCGACGCTGGTCACAATGGTTTGCTGGTGAAGAAATTCTTTGGCCGGCGTTCCCAGTTTTGGGCCTCGAAAAGACAGGCCTTCATTTTGGGTAAAGGTTGCGGGCGGTTGTGTGAACCGCGTCTGGATGTATCGCAGGACTGAGGAGAAGTGAACTTGTTCAATGTCCACAAGGAGGTGGTTGGATCTCCATCTTGTTGGTCATCCTAGGGCAACGAGATTCAAGAGGCAATCTTGAAAGTTTACAGTGCAAGAGGCCATCTTGCGCCAAAATTGGCAACTGGCTTCACAACACGTCGAGTTGGAACAATGCAACAACAAGTCACTCAAGTCGAGAATGTTAGTAGCCTCTTCTCAGAGGGAGTTTCAACATGTTTCAACACATTTGTGATTGTTACATCGCACAACTACGACGTGCTAGCCAAAAATGGCAAGACTCATCAGAGGAAGAGGCTTCTGGGTAGACATGGTGTGTGACATTTTGTTGCTTTTGTTTTATTCCGGTTTTCTCGCGGCTTTTTGGTCTTTGCCAGGCATAAAAGATGATGAAGCATGCACATTTACTACAAGAGGCATGTCTTTTCCAATCTGTTCTGCTTTTGATTTGGGAAGATGAAGCTTATAGGAACATTTTATACCGCCTCAATGGGACCATCCATGGAACCAAGGGTATCGGAACATCCATGAGAACAACATACCTACAGCTCAACATTTACATAGTATATTAAAATCTCTACCTACATGAATAGTTGATTTTATTGTAGCAAATTAGGCAATTTAATGTGTACATATACCATTTCCATGGATCCGTCATGCGATAAAATGTCATACAACTGAAGTCAAGCTGTCCCCATAGAGCTGTCCCTTGATGGGAGAAGTATGTGCCTTGATGAATCTCCTTCAGCCGGTGAATCACATCAACATGCAAACATTAACAAACGAAGAATTGAGACACTGTATTTATTCCGCTTCATTCAATGTTGTCCATCATAATATGAATATATAAGTATATATATATATACATATCACTTATCTCTTGGCCAATCCAACTCAAGTCTTCAAATGTTGGCATGATTTTGAATCTATGTCCATTTTCGACAACCAAACCTCCGTTGTGAGAGTCCAACTGGTACTCGCTGTGGTCTCCTGCGCCGCTTTTTTTGTTGTTGGTGTCCACAAAAAATAATATGATAAAACTATAGTATACAACTATGACGAGAGGTTATGCGAAAAAAAAAACTCACGTTTCAGCTGTCTCATCAAAAATACAATTGTGAATCATGCATGTAATTGCTCACATAATTATCATTCATCAAAATGAATGAACTACGTTTAGAGGTTATGTCATGTAGAGATCTGTCACAATGCTTTCTTCGTAAAAGTTCCAGAAACCATCCACTCTGTATAGGAAGACTACCCAATTGTAGGCTTAGGAGATTCAAAAAAACGCTATGAAGCGAGAGCTGGTTGTCTACCTGAAGATTCTGAAGGGGTGGTGGTGGTGATTCCCCTAATCTTCCCTAATATTTCCTAGGTTCCCAAATCTTCCCAAACGGAATCCTCAGGGTTCCAGAGTTACCTGCCTTGAACCCTGTAGTTTCTTAAGGGGTCAAAATCAAGTAATGCATGGGAGATGTAACATCTACATGAAGTTTCCAAGTGGAATCTCATCATCACCACCAGCATTACACCCCCAAAAATTAACATGTCCCCTAAAAAGGGACTCTTTCAATAGGAAATGCATTTTCCAACCATTGATTTTCAGAGCGTTTGCTGTTAGTTTTCGGGGGTATAGCATCCCTTCCAAAACAGAAATCTAGCAGCTCCAAACAATCAGAGTTTTGAATCGCCAATTTTCTCCAATTTTCCTAAAAAGGTGAAGCCTTTGTAAAACATGGGTCATAACCACCTGGGATGTATAAAACCCTGCCAATCAACTGGTGATCACCGGATTTCTTCCACCATCAACAGTATACACCTGAAACTGGGATGCGCGTGACTTTATCGAAAGCCAAATGGGTCCCTCAACATCACCATACATTTCCATTGTTCTCATCCCCCCGAAAGTGGGGAAACAAATCATAACCCCTGTTTTGCATCGTGAGTCTTAACGGAAAACAACCAGCACATGAGGGGCGGGTAGGGTATAGCTAGTATAGCCAGTTGAAGTTGAGCTGAATCATAATATTTTGAAGAAAACTCTATAGAGACTGCTACATTTGGTTGAACTATGATGTAACGGACCTCCTTGTGATGATAGAATCAGGGTTTGCCATATGTCCCTAATAAACATCGATAAACATTGGTGGATTTGGTGGATTATCATCAACTGATAAGCTCGTCAAGATGATATGTTTAGAACCCCCCAAAAAGGGGACGTCTTTTTTGCAAAGGCTGACGGTACCAAAGACAATGGTTACTGGGAGTTTAGGCAATCTTCCTCAAGGGAGTTTCACAATTGGATGTAACTATTTCTACCAGAAAAACATGCGATGGAAATTATTGTCATGTCCAGTATCCACAATGAAAAAATGCTGGATACTTGATTGGCATGTTATTTGGTAAAAACAATCTCATCTTTGGAGGGATTCCCATGTTCACAACAACTATGCATATATATAATATATATATATATATATGCAGTATCTTTCCATCCATGGAATGTTATTTTGTTTTCACAACTGGACTTACGAAAGACTAGAAATCTTCATCTGGTTGGTGGTTTCAACCCATCTGAAAAATATTAGTCAAATTGGATCATTCCCCCAGGTAGGGATAAAAATAAAAAATGTTTGAAACTTGAAACCACCACTTAGTTCCCCAATCATGGGTCCTCGCTCTCATCGCTCTCTTCAGGTTCATCGCTCGTATCCGAGCCATTGACCCTCGGACTGGTGCTGGGTCCCAGCGATGTCGTTGAGGCGCTGAAGCTCCACGTGGTGCTGGTGGTCTGCGGCAGGTGATGGATGAAACCGGTCTACCAATTGAACAACTGTGAAATGGATGTCCTTTGTTACAAGTGAGTAGATCAATGGTGATCGGAGTAATGGGGTATCTATAACCTATACTTATAAATGTGGTTAATAGTATATTGGCCTTAATAACCCACTGATCCGATCACCATTGATCTACGAACTTCCGTCCCGAGACATCCAAGTCAAGTGGGTCATTTGTTCCTGTAGACATCCAGGGTTCCAATCCTCCGCAGGTTGGCTGCTTTTGTTGGGACATATTTTGAAAGGTCCAAATTATTATACCTTTTCAACAGGTGGGCCCTGGATGTCTATAGGGAATATGAATATGTCTTTGATATTTTGGAAGGTAGTTTTTAAGGGAGGGCCAAATTGAAAACGCCCCTTTGGAAAGTTAAAAAACATTGCATTTGTTTACCATACATGTTCAACACATCTTTGCAACAGTGTGAATGTCAAAAGTATACTTCCCCCTCCAAGATCATGGCTATGACTATGGTTTTGGCCACCATGTCCATTGCCCTACCCAAATCAAAAGGTCTTTCCCCGTGATGTTGTATTGGGCACTTCAGGGCAAAGCAAGACCCCCCTGAAGGTCCTAAACGGTGGTTCTGAAGGTTCATCATTTGCCAAGTAGGTATCATCATCCCTCATCTTTTAGGGTGACCCAAAAGTGTTCTTTTGGGGTGAAACTGTTGGTATGGGGGAACATATCTTGGGGTAATCAAATTGTAGATAATAGTAAACATAAAGATATATTTGAACAGCTGCCGCTGTGATTTCCCACTTTTCATAGTCAAATGTATTGGGCACCAACCAAAAACGGTTACTTTGGAAGAACTTGGTTTGATTGCTGTTAAATTATGGCCATCTCATGGGAAATCATCTGTCGAATCTCAGTCAAAAGCCCCAAAACAACATCACCCTGTTCTTAGAATTAGAACATATGGCCATGTATAGCCCTTAAGAACAGAATTTGTCCGAAAACAACATTTCTTCTAACAACCTTAAAACATTGTAAGAAATTTACTGAATCATATACTATTCAAGATTTTGCATTACAAAATCACCATACACATCTAGTTGCTGGTTTCAACCCGTTTGAAACCTATGCTCATCAAAATGGGTTCATCTTCCCCAAATTTCGGGGTGAACATTCCTAAAACATATTTGAGTTGCCACCAACTACCTTGAGACCCCAACTACCTGGTTTCCCAATGGTTAATAATCCCTTTTCATAAGGCCTTGGCCTTGTTCCCTGGAGAGTCACCCAGAAATTGTCACCACCAACCCCCCCCGAACCAAGCGCTCCACCTCCGCATCGCTGTCATCGCTGCCGTTTTGTAGCGCAGCGCTGCGCGACGTC